>Ga0310039_10000049_pt1 | contig 132517 bp, 118 predicted proteins | sample Sb_taG_4_FD_200460 | JGI IMG/M metagenome (GOLD analysis project Ga0310039, IMG submission 200460) | Peat soil microbial communities from Weissenstadt, Germany - Sb_50d_6_BS metaG (v2) (version 2) | ecosystem: Environmental > Terrestrial > Soil > Wetlands > Peat | place: Germany: Weissenstadt...
CACAAATGCACGCTGCCATCCTGCATGCCGGCGGCGAGCACGCGGCCGTCGGCATTCCAGCTCGCCGTCAGGCAGGCGCCGCGCCAGGGATAATCGCGCGACTCGAGGCGCGGTTCGAGCCGATGCACGCGCACGCCGCCGTTGCCCGCGGCCGCAATCTCCTCGCTCCTGGGTCGCCATGCGACAGCCGCTATCGCGCCGGCATGGTCTGCAAAACTATGGCGCGCCTGGCCCTGCGAATCGAACAGATGCAGCGCGCGCCCCGTGGCCACCGCGAGCAGTCGACCGTTGTCGGCGAACGCGAGTTGCTCGCTCCATTCCTTGCTGCCGTGGATGGGTTTCGCCTCGAGCGAACGCGCATCCCACAGCAACACGACGCCGTCCTGCCCGGATGAGGCAAACAAACGTCCCGCGGGCTGCCACGCCAATGCCAGCACGCCCCCCTCGTGACGGCCGATTGACTGCGGCTGCTCGCGCGCTGCGGTCGACAGCAGCAGCACGGCACCCTCGCCGCCGGCGACGACGAGGGTCTTGCCGTCGCTGGACCAGGCCGCGTCGACCGGGTAATCGCCGAGATCGATGCGCTCGCGTGGCCGCAGGCGTCCGGGCGCGGCGCTCATGCGACACAGGACTCGAAGCCGGCCTCGAGCTCATCGCGATCGAGATTGCGGCCGATGAAGACCAGTCGGCTGCGCCGCGGTGTGTCCGCGCTCCAGGCCCGCTCGAGCCGGCCATCGAACACCATGTGCACTCCGTGAAATACGTAGCGCCGGCTCTCGCCCTTGAGATTGAGCACGCCCTTCATGCGCAGGATGTCTGCTCCACGACTCTGCAACAGGTACGAGAGCCAGTCGTTGACCTTGCTGGCATCGAGCGGGCGCGGATCCGTGAGTCCGATGGAGCCGACGGCGAGGTCGTGATGATGCGAGCCGAAGTCGCGCTGCTGCAGCGGCGTGGCAGCGTGCAGCTGCAGCCCGAATTCGACCGGCGCATGCTCCGTAAACAGCGCCCAGCATCCGGCCGCGCCAGTCTCGAGCTGGAACTGCGCGCCGTGCTCGAGCTGCAGCCGATAACGCCGCTGCGGACCGAGTACGGCTCCAGGCTGCGCCGCCACCGGCTCGCTCTCGAACATCGCCGTCGCGATCTCGAGCAACGCATCAATAGAGCCAGCTGCCGCGTCCGCGGCGGGCAACATCACCAGATCGACCTGCGCCAGCGCGTACTCATGTTCGTGGTCGGCATCGTGACCGTCATCGTGACCGTCATTGTGGCCGTGATCGTGCCCGTGCTGATGCGAGCCGGTGCGCAGCGCATGGCGCCCCGTCGACAGCGTGTAGAGGCCGGCCCATTCGAACGGACGCGCAGGTTCGAGGAACGCGTTGTCCAGCGCGAGCGCCCGTTCGAGGTCGAAAGCGCCGAGGCTGAGCACACGCTCGAGCGGCACGTCGGCGTTGCGGCTGTGAATTACCGCGGCCGTGGCGCTGATGCCGCGCACGCGTCGCTCGATGCGCTTGAGCGCGGCCGCATCGACCAGGTCGATCTTGTTGAGCAGGATGACGTCGGCAAACGCAATCTGCTCGAGCGCGATCGGACTGTTCTCCAGCTCCTCCTCGACGTGACGAGCATCGACCAGCGTCACGATCGCATCGAGCGAAAAGTGCTCCTTTAATTCCTCGTCGATAAAAAACGTCTGCGCCACAGGCCCCGGATCGGCGAGGCCGGTGGTCTCGATCAGGATCGAATCGAAGCGATCGCGCCGCTTGCGCAGCTGGCTCAGAATCCGGATCAGATCGCCGCGCACCGTGCAACAGATGCAGCCATTGCTGGTCTCGAAGATCTCCTCATCGGCACCGACGACCAGTTCATGGTCGACGCCAACCTCGCCGAATTCATTTTCGATCACGGCGATGCGTTTGCCATGATTCTCGGAAAGGATGCGATTGACCAATGTGGTCTTGCCGGCGCCTAGAAAACCCGTGAGCACGGTCACCGGTATGCGCGCCGTCATGTCGAACCTCGAAATTTCCTGACCAGAGCTTCCGCTCCGGGAATACGCAGTACCGTCAGCAACAGCGACCAGCCGAGCCGCAGGCGCAGCGGCACGCGCGGCGGCGGCACCGCGCCAAAGAAGGCCACCGCCGCATCACGATGCAGCTGCGCACTGCGTGCCTGCAACTCCAGCCGGACCTCCGGGCTCTCGATGCGAAAGCGCCGCGGCGCGACGCCGGCTGCGGGCGCGGGCGCAGGCGCGGCTTCGAGTTCGGCGGCCATCTCGATCACCCTGGCGTCGCGCAGCTCGAGCGGCAGCGCCACCGCGCTGGCGCCGCTGAACAGCACTTCCGTCAAGCCGCAGCGCGACCCCTGCGTGGCGCGGGCGATTCCACGCAGCACCAGGTTGATGGCGCCGTGGGCGGCCTCGCATTGCACCGGACCTGTGAACGCGATCAGCTCGCGCGTGCTCGAGTCGAGCGGTCTCAAGCCGCGGCGTCCAGGTTCCACAGCGTCAGGGGCAGATCGCGCTTGAGCCACATGCCGCAGCCGATCGGCCGGAATGCCGATGACAGCTCGCGCCGGTACCAGCTGCCGGGTCGCAACCCCGGGATACGGTGAGTGCGGGTACGATCGCAGTTCTCGCGCCAGTCTTCGCGCGTGAGCGCGCCGAAATACAGCGCACCTCGGCACAGCCGAGCCAGATTGGCGATCGCCCGTCGCGCCGCTGCCGCCGACAAGTATTGCAGCACGTCGTAGCAGATGACCAGATCGAAGCGCTCCCGGGTGCGGAAGGTTTCGATCGAGCCTTGCAGCCAACCATAGCGCTGGCAAAGATAGTCGCTGAATTCGAGGCCGGTGTAGCTGGCGCGCTTCAGGCCTCGCAACAGCGGCGTACGCAGTAACCCGAGGCCGCAGCCGGCATCCAGGATCTTGGCTACCGGCAAGCCGATATAGTCCACGCAGCCGGTGATCAGCCGTGCACGGGCATGCATCTCGGCTCTCGAAGTCACAGCGGTGCGGCGATTGAAGTAGAACCGCTGGTAATACTCACGGTCGAAAGCCATGCATCGATCCGGCGCAGCCGCTCATGTACTATAGGAGCCCACATTGTACCGGCCGGACGGCACGCCCCGACAGGCTTTGAGACCAGGCCTGCCAGTTAAGATTCCCATGACTACACCGCAAGCAAAATTCACGGTGCGTGGGCGCGCGCCTGCCGTCGGCTTTGTCAGCCTCGGCTGTCCCAAGGCCCTGGTCGACTCCGAGCGGCTGATCACCGAGCTCAAGACCCGCGGCTACGCGATTGCTGCAGGCTATGACGACGCTGATCTGGTGGTGGTCAATACCTGCGGCTTTATCGACGCGGCCATCGATGAGTCGCTGCAGGCGATCGGGGAAGCGATGCAACAGAACGGCCGGGTTCTCGTGACCGGCTGCCTCGGCGCCAATCCGCAGCGCATCCTCGACCGCCACCCCAAAGTCCTGGGGGTCACGGGCCCGCACGCCTACGAGCGCGTGATCGCGGCCGTCAACGAGCATCTGCCGCAGCCGCACGATCCGTTCACCGACCTGGTGCCGCCGCAGGGCATCCGGCTCACTCCACGCCACTACGCCTACCTGAAGATTTCCGAGGGCTGCAACAATCGCTGCAGCTTTTGCATCATTCCGTCGTTGCGCGGCCGACTCGTGAGCCGCCCGCTCGATGATGTCATGCGCGAAGCCGAAGCGCTGGTGCGCGCTGGCGTCAAGGAACTGCTGGTCATCTCGCAGGACACTAGCGCCTATGGCAGCGACATCCGCTATCGCGACGTCAATTGGCGCGGCGAGCCATATGCGACCCAATTCCTCGATCTGGTGCGCGCGCTCGGCGCTCTCGGGGTCTGGGCGCGCCTGCACTACGTATATCCGTACCCTCATGTCGATGCCATCATTCCGCTGATGAGCGAGCACGGCGTGTTGCCGTACCTCGATATCCCGTTCCAGCATGCGAGTCGCGCCGTGCTCAAGCGCATGCGCCGACCGGCGCATGCCGAGGACACCCTGCGTCGGATCCAGTCCTGGCGCGCGCAGCGCCCGGACCTGACGCTGCGCAGCAGCTTTATCGTCGGCTTTCCCGGCGAATCCGCGGCGGAGTTCGAGCAGCTGTTGGCCTGGCTCGATGCCGCCGGGCTCGACCGCGTCGGCTGTTTCAAGTATTCGCCGGTCGAGGGCGCCGCGGCCAATGCCATCGCCGATCCGGTGCCCGATGAGGTCAAAGAGGAGCGCTATCAGCGCTTCATGCTCAAGGCCGGAGAGATCAGTAGCGCGCGCCTGGCGGCGCGCATCGGACACAAGTGCCGCGTCCTGATCGATGCGATCCAGGACGGCGTCGCGATCGCACGCAGCGCGGGCGATGCGCCGGAGATCGACGGCGTGGTGCGGATTCGCGGCGCCGCCAGATTGAAGGTAGGGGAATTCGCCGCGGTCGAAATCACCGCGGCCGGCACCTACGATCTCGAAGCCAGGCGCAGCGCCGCCTAGTGCCGGCCGGCCTTGGCGGCGGCCGCGGAACTTGCCGCCGATCTCTACCTGGATCGAGGCTACCTCAGCCGGCTGCTCAAGCGCTTCGAGCGCGGTGGTTTGCTTCGGCGCGCCGCGTCGGCCAAAGACGCCAGGCGTCAGCACCTGGCACTCACGGCGCAAGGGCGCAAGGCGTTCGCGCCGCTCGAGCGCCGTTCGCGGCGGCAGGTGCGTCGAATGCTCTCGGCGCTGGAGCCGATGCGGCAGCGGGGCGTGCTCAACGCCATGCAGGCGAATCAGATGAGCTTCGCCGCCCCGCCATCGCCGCATCAGATCCGTTTTCGCAGCCACCGGCCCGGCGACATGGGCTGGGTCATCGCGCGCCATGGCGAGCTGTGTGCGTCGCAATTCGGCTGGAATGAACAGTTCGAGGCGCTGGTGGCACGGATCGCGGCCGAATTCGTGCAAAAGCTCGGTACCAGCCGCGAACGCTGCTGGATCGCCGCGCGCGCAGGGCAACGGCTCGATTGTGTGTTTCTCGTGGCCGCCGACACCGCCGCACCGCCAAGCTGCGATTACTGCTGGTGGAGCCGGAGGCGCGCGGCGCGGGTCTCGGCCGCGAGCTGATCGCCCGGTGTGTGCAGTTTGCGCGTGAAGCCGGATATCGGCGTGTCCGGCTCTGGAGGCAGCAGAGCTCGTCAGTGGCGCGACATTTGCGCATCCAGGCAGGGTTCGCGCAGACCCCGGAACGGGCGCACCACAGTTTCGGCCATGATCTGGTGGGCGAAACCTGGGAACTGGCGCCTTAGAATTGGAGCGCTGGGAGCGCGGGCAAGGCTTAAGGGTCAGCCGCGCGCGTCGGGGGGCGCCGCGGCCCCGGCGGCACCGCCCTCAGGTCTAGCGCCCGACTTTGCAGTGCGCTCGGCATCCGGTTGCGATCGCAGCCCCGGGCGTTCGGTCGTGATCCACACCGCAAGATCCCAGGCGTTGTGGATGCCTATAAACAGCAATGTCAGGGCAGCGGCGCCGATCATGTATAGCGCCAGTGCCGGATACCGTGCGATCAGCACGGCCGCCGTCAACACTGCCATATAACATGTCGATGGCAGCGCGGCGTTCCAGATCCAGTCCTCGATCACCGGCCGGTAATCGGCTCGACCGCGGTACATGCGATAGGTCGTGGTGCCGCCATAGATTGTCAGGATCGCACCAGTTACGGTCATGCAGGCTGCCAGACTCGCGACCGTATGTCCCGGAATGCACAGCAACGCGGCGATCCACAGTGCCGAGCCAAAATGCATCACGATTGGCGTGATAAAGGTGCGCAGGCCCGACATTCGCAGCACCATGGCATCGGACGCGAGCGCGATCACGACAAAGGTGAGACCCGTCAGCCCGGCCGCCGACGATCCGATGATCACGTAGAAATCATTCCAGCCATCGAGAGGCGGCAACGCGCTCGGCATTCATTGATTGTAGCGCGTAGCGGCTATAATCGGCCGATTCCCGGGCAGTTTGCCTTCGATCCGATTGTGGAGGGCACCGCTCGCGGTTCGCTCAGGCGAGCTTCACCCATGAAGGCCAAGCCACACACGCAAGCATCGATCACACCACGCCATGGCGTAGCACGGGTCATTTCCAAGCTGGGACTGGGATCGCGCAGCCAGGCGGCACGATGGGTGCGCGACGGGCGCGTCCGGGTGAACCAGCGCGTGGTGCGGGACGCCGAGTTTCCGGTCCGGCAGGGCATCGACCGTATCGACATCGAAGGCCAGCAGCCGGGAGCCGCAGCACGACTGGTGCTGATGTTAAACAAACCGCGCGGCCTGGTCACCACGACCAGGGACGAGCATGGCCGCGATACGGTTTATGCCTGTTTCGCTGGCTCGGCGTTGCCCTGGCTGGCGCCGGTAGGACGGCTCGACAAGGCCAGTGAAGGCTTGCTGCTGTTCAGCAACGACCCCGCGTGGGCTGCCCGGATCAGCGGCTCTAAGTCCGGGCCGGACAAGACCTACCACGTACAGATCGATCGCTTGCCGTCGGCAGAATTACTGCGGCAACTCGAGCACGGTGCGGTGCTCGACGGCGAATTCCTGAGCGCCAAGTCCGTACGCTGCCTGCGCACCGGGCACAAGAACGCGTGGCTGGAAATCGTGCTCGATGAGGGCCGCAATCGGCAGATAAGGCGATTGCTGGCGGCCTTCGATATTGCCGTGCTGCGTGTCCTGCGCGTTGCGGTCGGTCCGCTGTTGCTGGGCAAACTGCCGAAAGGTCAGTGGCGCAGCCTCACCGAGCAGGAAATCGATTCGCTGTGAGCGAGCGTATCGGACCGCTGTTGACTTTGCGCGTCCACGAGGCATTGCTCGCTGCTTGGAGCGCCGGCGCAACCACGATTAGCTGCTCGCTGGATCTCGAGCGCTCCACCACCACGGTCGAGCTGCGCGCCGACGGATGGACCTGGGATGGCTGTCGGTTCCCGTTTCTTCAGACCTGCAAGGACAGAACGATTTACCACTGGGTCGACGCCGGCTTTCAGCCGGTGGCGCGTTTCACCACCTCTCTGATCAAGCTCGTCCCCACGGAATGGGGGCCGCCGACATTTGAAATCGATGGCATAAAAATGTTGCCCACGGCGCAAGTCTCGCCCTATGCGGACGCCGGACGCAAAGTCAGTTTGATTGCACCGCGCGGCAAGCTGATTCTGGACACTTGCGGCGGCCTTGGCTATTTCGCCGCGTGGTGTTTGCGCGGCCAGGCCTCGCACGTGTATTCGTACGAGAGCAATCCCGATGTAATCTGGCTTCGCAGCCTCAATCCCTGGTCGCCCAACAATCGTTGGTTGCCTGAGATCGGCGGTGCATTGACGTTAACCACGGGAGATATTGCCGAGCGGATTGCGACCATGCCGAGCGAGTCCATCGATGCGATCCTGCACGACCCGCCGCGATTCGGTATTGCCGGAGAACTCTACTCACAGGTGTTTTATAACCAACTGGCCCGGGTTCTCAAGCGCCGGGGCAAGCTGTTTCATTACACCGGCACCCCCAACAAGCTCACCAGCGGGCGCGATGTGCCAAATGAGGTGGCGACTCGATTGCGACATGCAGGATTTACTTCGAAGCTGAATGGTGATGGGGTTCTGGCGGTGAAGACGGGAAGGGTATAGCGCGCAACGAGGCAGAGACGCTGCCGGATGCGGATGGCTTGAAGGGGACGCCCTCAGGCGGCTAGCAATGCTCTGAGCAACGTCAACAGCTCATCAGCCTCGATGGGCTTGCTCGCCACCCGAAGATAGGGGTCGCGGGGCAGCTCCTTGATCGCAGAGGACGTGTCTCCGGTGGTGAGGACTGCTTTCAAAGAAATGCCCAGGGCCTCGCGCAACGCGGCGATGACTTGGGTGCCGGTTTCGCCCTTGCTCAGGTGATAGTCGCTGACCAGCAGATCGACGCCATTGCCGTCGCGGATGTGTTGCAACGCCTCTGCCAGTGAGGCGACCGCCGTGACACGGTAACCCTCCACTCTGAGCAACATGCGCGTCGCGCCGCGCACGGCCGCATCGTCTTCGACCAGGAGAACCCGGGCGGTCCCGATCTGCGGTCCGTGCATGGGCGACTGCGTGGATTCGTGCGGCGCGGATACGACCCGTCCACTGCTCGCCGGCAGGATGAGCGAGAAAGCCGAGCCCCTGCCCACCTCGGAGCGCACATCGAGCTTGAGCGTGAGCAGCTTGACCAGGCGCTGCACGATGCTCAGTCCCAGGCCATAGCCGTCGCGGGCGCTGTTGGTCGGTACTCCAATCTGATAAAACTCATCGCAGATATACGGCAGCTGATCGGCTGGAATGCCGATGCCCGTATCGAGCACCTCGATACGGACTAACGCCGCCTCGTGCAGGCAGCGCAAACGCACCCAGCCCTCGCATGTGTACTTGATGGCGTTCGAGACCAGATTCCTGAGAATCTGCTCCACCAACGAGGGATCGCTGTACACGGCGTCCTGGCACTTTTCGATCTCAAACTCCAGTCCCTTGTTGGCCGCAATACTTGCGAATTCCGCGCGCAGCTCCTCGAACATGGCGGCCACCGTGAAGTCGGTTGGCTCGGGTTTGACCGCCCCGGACTCGAGCTTGCTGATGTCGAGCAGGGCATTGAGCAGTCGCGACATGGCGCCGATGGCTTGCTCCTGCTGCGACAGGGCCGCGGCAACGCCGGGATCGGCCACGACGCGACGCAAGGCGCCATTGAGCAGTGCGAGGGTTTGTAGGGGCTGACGCAGATCGTGACTGGCGGTGGCCAGAAAGCGGCTTTTGCCCTGATTCGCCCGGTCAGCGCTCTCGCGCGCCTGATCGGCGAGCTCCCGCGCGGCGTCTGCTGCCTCGCGTGCCACGATCAGCTCGGCCTCGACCCGCTTGCGGTCGGTCACATCGCGAATGGCGGCAGCGACGAGGACTCGGTCACCGCCCTCAATGGGGCTCAAGCTGATCTCGAGGGGAAACTCCGTGCCGTCGCGCCGCCGTCCAAACAGATCCAGCCCCGCGCCCATCGGGCGCACGCGCACATTGCTGACGTAGTGCTCCCGGTGTCCGATGTGGCGGGCCTGAAAACGCTCCGGCATCAGCCGTTCGATGTTGTGGCCGATGATTTCGTCGTGCGCATAGCCGAATAGAGCGGAGACTTGTCGATTCGCAAACTGGATGACCCCGAGGGCATCGATGATGATCATCGCATCCGGGGCGGCATCGAGCGCACTGCGGGCGAGATCGGGCGAGGTCGAAAGCATCGGAGCGGCCTCTCTCTCAATATGCGGGCGCTGAAGCGAACGAGTCGAACACACAACAACCAAGGCCGTGCTCAGTCAGAGAACGGCTCCGCGATTCACGACGAACCATACAAACGCGCGTAATGGCTCATAATTCCGAGAGCAGGTTGTTGGAGATGAGCCGCGTCGAGCTCAGGTCGAGGCTGTGACCGCTATCTACATGAGCACAATACACTGTTTCCTGATCACGATGCACCTTAAGCCGGCTGGCTATGTGTGCGTAGGCAGGGGCCTGCCACCGGCGGCGGCGTTCGACTGTGTCGCATGCCGGTTGGCGAATCACCAGTACGCCGCAGGCGAATAGGGGCCGTACTGCTTTGCTCGGCAGTGAGCACCCCGCTGCATTTGAAAGGAAAACAGTTATGAATCTTGACGTTGGGATCCGATTCGCGAGATGGATCAGCATTTTAGCCGACCACTTGCCGGCTTTATGGGCCGCTGGCCGCGATTGCCGACGGAAACGGAGGACGAAGTATCCGCCTGGGCACCGACGCCGAATGTGCGTGAGACGGACAGCGAGTACCACGTTCGCGCCGATCTACCGGCGGTGAAGAAAGAGGATGTCAGCGTCACCATTGACAATGATGTGCTCACCATCGCGGGCGAGCGGACATTCGAGAAGGAAGAAAAGAGCGAGAAGGTCCACCGCCGGGAAAGCTTCCGCGGCCCGTTCTCTCGAAGCCTTTCCTTGCCCGACCACGCCAATGCGAGTGGCATTCGCGCCGAGAGCAAGGATGGCGTCCTGACCGTGCACGTTCCGAAAACGAGGACCGAACGGACCAAGGCAATCGAGATCAAAATTCAGTAACACGCACGCAGCTTCGCCCGAGTTGAAAGACTACTCGACGGTCACACTCTTGGCGAGGTTGCGCGGCTGGTCGACGTCCGTGCCCTTGAGAATGGCGACATGATAGGCCAATAGCTGCAGCGGGATCGTGTAGACGATCGGCGCCTGAAAATCGGCGACATGCCTGGGCATATGGATCACGTGCACGCCATCGCTGGACTCGACACCGGCATCCGGGTCGGCGAACACGTACAACTCCCCGCCACGTGCCCGTACTTCCATCAGATTTGATTTGAGCTTCTCGAGCAGCTCGTTATTCGGCGCCACCGCAACCACCGGCATGTCGGCATCGACCAGAGCCAGCGGTCCGTGCTTGAGCTCGCCGGCGGCGTAGGCTTCGGCGTGAATATATGAGATTTCCTTGAGCTTGAGGGCGCCCTCCATCGCGATCGCGTGCATCGTGCCGCGGCCGAGGAATAGCGCGTGGCGCCGCTCCGCAAAGCGCAGCGCCAGCCGGTGTACCACCGGATCGAGTTCGAGCGTCTTTTCGAGCAGCGACGGCAGCTCGATCAGGCGCGTGACGAATGTACGTTCGCGCTCCGGATCCCAGCTGTTGTGTCGCGCCAGCGCGATGGTCAGCATCGACAGCGCCGTGAGCTGCGTAGTGAAGGCCTTGGTCGAGGCGACGCCGATCTCCGGGCCGGCGCGCGTGAGCATCACCAGCTCGGATTCGCGCACCAACGAACTCTCGGGCGAGTTGCAGATCGCAAGCGTCGACAGATACCCGTTCCGCCTCGCCATGCGCAGCGCGGCCAGCGTGTCGGCCGTCTCACCCGACTGCGAGATCGAAACAAACATAGAATTCTTCGACACCACCGGGTTGCGGTAGCGATACTCGCTCGCGATCTCCGCCCGGCACGGCATACGGCAGATCTGCTCGATGAGGTAACTCGCCACCACCCCGGCGTGATAGCTGGTGCCGCAGGCCACGATATGCACCGCTTCGACGCGCTCGAAGATTGCCGCCGCCGCCGGCCCAAAAGCGGCCTCGAGCAGCCGCCCGTTCGCGACCCGCTCCTGCAGCGTGTTGCCGACCGCGCGCGGCTGCTCATGAATTTCCTTGAGCATGAAGTGTCGATATGGCCCTTTCTCGGCGGCGTCTGCCGTGAGCTCGCTCTCCTTGATCGGTCGGTCCGTGCTATTGCCCTCACGATCGATCACGCGCACGCCGCTGCGCTGGATTTCCGCGACATCGCCCTCATCGAGGAACATGAAGCGACGAGTCACCGGCAACAGTGCCGCGACGTCGGAGGCAACGAAGTTCTCCTCCACTCCTAGGCCCAGCACCACCGGACAGCCCATGCGCGCCGCAATGATGCGCTCCGGATCGCCCTCGCTGACGATCGCCAGCGCATAGGCGCCTTCGAGCTCCGCTACCGTTGCGCGCACGGCTTTGAACAGATCGCCGAGCTTCGCAAGATTAAAATGCACGCGGTGCGCGACCACTTCGGTGTCGGTCTCCGAGCTGAACTGGTAGCCCGCATGTTTGAGGTCTTCGCGCAGCTCCTCGTAGTTTTCGATAATTCCGTTGTGGACGATCGCGAGGCCGTCGCGCGAGACGTGCGGATGGGCATTTCGCTCGCTGGGCACGCCGTGCGTGGCCCAGCGCGTGTGTGCTATGCCGACGCGGCCGGCTATCGGCATTTGCGCCAGCGCCTGTTCGAGCGCGCGCACTTTGCCAACGGTGCGCAGGCGTTGCAGATGACCGGCGCTGTCGAGCACGGCAATGCCGGCCGAGTCATAGCCGCGGTACTCGAGCCGCTTCAGTCCTTCGATCAGGATCGGGACGATGTTCCGATCGGTGACGCCGCCGACTATTCCGCACATGAGACAGCGCTTCCTTCTGATTCCGCTCAGGACTTCGGCGGGTTCTTGCGCGGCCGTTGCCACTGCTCGAGAGTTATCTGGCGTGATCTGGCCAGCGTCAGTTTGTCGGCCGGCGCATCGCTGGTGATCGTGGAGCCTGCGCCGATGGTCGCGCCATTGCCGATCTTCACTGGCGCCACCAGCATTGCACCCGAGCCGATGAACGCTCCGGCGCCGATCTCGGTGCGCCATTTATTCGCACCGTCATAGTTGCAGGTGATGGAGCCGGCGCCGACGTTGACAGCGCTACCGACTTGCGCATCGCCGACATAGCTCAGATGATTCACTTTGCTGCCCGCGCCGATCTCGCTGTTCTTGATCTCGACGAAATTGCCAAGATGCACGCCGTTGGCGATGCGTACCTTCGGCCGCATGCGCGTAAAGGGTCCGATCTGGCAATCGCTGCCGATCTGCGCATCCTGCAGCACGCAGTTCGCATACAGCACCGTGCGCGCACCGACCGCCACGTTCTTGAGCACACAGTTCGGGCCGATCCGCACGCCATCGGCGAGTGCCACGGGACCTTCGAGCACGACGTTGACATCGAGCAGCACGTCCCGGCCGACCGCAATCGAACCGCGCAGATCGATGCGCGCGGGATCGATCAGCGTCACGCCCTGCGCCATCAGTTGCCCCGCGCGCCGGCGGCGATATTCCGCCTCCGCAAGCGCGAGCTGCAGCTTGTCATTCACGCCCTGCACTTCCGCCGCATCGGTAGCCTCGAGGGTCGCGATGCGCAGCTTCTGCCGTACCGCCATGCCGACGATGTCGGTAAGGTAGTACTCGCGCTGGGCGTTGCGCGGCCTGAGCCGGGCGAGGCAGGCCTTGAGGAAGCGCGCGCTCGCAACCAGCACGCCGGTGTTGACCTCGTGGATGCGCCGCTGCTTCGCATTGGCGTCGCATTCCTCGACGATCCGCCGCAGCTCGCCGCGCGCGTCGCGCAGCACGCGGCCATAGCCGCTGGCGTCTGCGAGCTGCGCGGTCAGCAGCGCGACGCGGCGCGCGCCCGAGCGCGCGAGCAGTCCGCGCAGCGTATCGGCAAGCAATAAAGGCACATCGCCGTACAGCACCAGCACCTGATGCGAGTCGGGAATATCCGGCATCGCCTGCTGCAAGGCATCTCCGGTACCGAGCTGTTCGGACTGCAGCGACCAGCGCAGGCGTCCATCGTCGAACAGTTCCCGCACACGCTCGCCCCCATGCCCATAGACGACATGGATCGAGGCCGGCGTGAGGCTCGCGGCCAGATCGAGCACATGCGCGAGCATCGGCGCCCCGGCCAGCGGCTGCAGCACTTTGGGAATGTCGGACTGCATCCGCTTACCCTGACCCGCCGCCAGTATGGCGATCGACAGCGGTGCGGTCGTCGGTGCGGCGTGTTGCGAGGCCTTGGATTGCTTGCGCGGCATCGCTGAATTGTATCAGTTTGATCGAATCGGACGCGGCCTGGTCCGCTATGATGCGTGCATACCTGCATGCGTGCGCATCATGGCCGCTGCACTCGCCGGCCCGAAATGGACCGGATTGTGTGACAGACCGATCAAATTAACCCCGCGACGACATTTGCAATATACGGCAGCGGAGGACTTTAGCTGCGAGCTCGTCTTCAGCCTTTGATCTTGCGCAACCTATCGATCAATTTAAGCTGCGCCATGGCACGGGCGAGTTCCGCCAGCGCTTCGGCCTGGGTAATCTTGTCGACCTGGCCTGCGAGTGCCTGCTCGGCGCGCTGCCGGGCAGCTATCGCCGCCGCCTCATCGAGATCCTTAGCGCGTACCGCGGTATCGGCCAGCACCGTGACCTTCTTCGGTTGGATCTCGAGCGCACCGCCGCCGACAAAAAAGAACTGCTCGTCGCCCTCGGGCGGCTGAATGCGCACCTCGCCGGGCTTGAGCAAGGTCAACAGCGGCGCATGCCGCGGCGTGACGCCGATCTCGCCCTCGGATGCCGGCAGAAACACCATGCGTGCCGGGCCGGAGAAGATCTCCCCTTCGGCACTGACGATGTCGACATGGATGGTGTCCATTACTGCAACGTCTTCGCCTTTTCGAGCGCTTCATCAATGGTGCCGACCATATAGAAGGCCTGCTCCGGCAGCGAATCGAATTGACCTTCGATGATGCCCCTGAAGCCGCGAATGGTCTCCTTGAGCGGAACGATCTTGCCGTCCTGCCCGGTGAACACCTTGGCGACGTTGAAGGGCTGCGACAGGAAGCGCTGCACCTTGCGCGCCCGGAATACCGACAGCCGGTCCTCTTCGGACAGCTCGTCCATGCCCAGGATCGCGATGATGTCCTGCAATTGCTTGTAACGCTGCAGCACGGCCTGCACGGCGCGCGCGGTGTCGTAGTGCTCGTCACCGACGACCAGCGGATCGAGCTGGCGGCTGGTGGAGTCGAGCGGGTTGACCGCCGGGTAGATGCCCAGTGCGGCGATCTGGCGATCGAGCACGACGGTCGCATCCAGGTGAGCAAAAGTGGTCGCCGGCGATGGGTCGGTCAAGTCGTCGGCGGGCACGTACACGGCCTGGATCGAGGTGATCGAGCCGGTCTTGGTCGAAGTAATGCGCTCCTGCAGCACGCCCATCTCTTCGGCGAGTGTCGGCTGGTAACCCACCGCGGACGGCATGCGTCCCAGCAGCGCCGAGACCTCGGTGCCGGCGAGCGTGTAGCGATAGATGTTGTCGACGAAGAACAGAATGTCGCGTCCGCGGCCGTTCGGCTGTTTCTCATCGCGAAAGTATTCGGCCATCGTCAGGCCGGTCAGTGCGACCCGCAGACGATTGCCGGGGGGCTCATTCATCTGGCCGTAGACCATTGCGACCTTGGAGTTCTTCAGGGTGTCCTTGTCGATGACGCCGGATTCGATCATCTCGTGATAGAAATCGTTGCCCTCGCGCGTGCGCTCGCCGACGCCGGCGAACACCGACAATCCCGAATACTGTTTGGCGATGTTGTTGATGAGTTCGAGCATGTTGACGGTCTTGCCGACGCCGGCGCCGCCGAACAGGCCGACTTTGCCGCCTTTCGCAAATGGCACCAGCAGGTCGATGACCTTGATGCCGGTGACCAGCAGGTCCTGGCCGCCAGTCTGCTCCTCATAGGTCGGCGCCGGGCGATGTATCGGCCAACGCTCCTTGCACTGCACCGGGCCGCGGTTGTCCTGCGGCGCACCGAGTACGTCCATGATGCGGCCGAGCGTGCCTTCGCCTACCGGCACCATGATCGACGCTCCGGTCGCATCCACCGTCATACCGCGCTTGAGGCCTTCGGAAGGGCCCATGGCGATCGTGCGCACCACCCCGTCGCCGAGCTGCTGCTGCACTTCGAGCGTTAAACCCGTATCGACCAGTTTCAGCGCTTCATAGATATTGGGAATCGACTCGCGAGGATACTCGACGTCGACGACCGCACCGATGATCTGCGTGATCTTGCCCGTAGCCATGTTCACCATCCCTCAGGCGCACCGCCGGTGCGCCGTTCGACCTTGCTATCCAAATCAAACTGCCGCAGCGCCACCGACGATTTCCGCCAGCTCTTTCGTGATCGCCGCCTGCCGTGCCTTGTTGTAGACAAGCTGCAGCTCGCCGATGAGCTTGCCGGCGTTGTCCGCCGCGCTTTTCATCGCCACCATGCGCGCCGCCATCTCGGAGGCGACGTTCTCGACCGCGCCCTGATAGACCTGCGATTCGATATAGCGCATCAGCAGCCCATCCAGGATCGCAATCGCGGACGGCTCATAGATATAGTCCCAGCGTTCCTGCAGCTCGGAATCGCCTTCCGCCTTCGCCGGGATCGGCAGCAGCTGCAACACCAGGGGTCGCTGCGACATGGTGTTGAGAAACTGCGCGTGTACCAGGAATAGCCGGTCGAGGCGGCCCTCGCGATAGGCGTCGAGCATCACTTTGACCGTGCCAATCAGGTCCCGCACCTGCGGGCGATCGCCCAGCGCGGTCACGCTCGCCAGCAGCGGCAGCTCGAGGCGCCGGAAGAAGGCCAGGGCCTTGCTGCCGATCACGCACACGCTCACGCTCGCGCCCTTGCCCTGCCATTCGCGTGTGAGCTGGATCGTCGCCTTGAACACGTTGGCGTTGAGCGCTCCGCACAAACCACGGTCGGTGGATATGACCACGATGCCGACCGATTTGGTGTCGCGCTGGAGCAGGAACGGATGGTGAAAGTCGGGATTGGCCTCGTTCAGATGGCTGATGACCGTGCGCGCCCTGGCCGCGTAGGGCCGCGCCATGCGCATGCGCTCCTGCGCGCGACGCATCTTGCTGGCCGCGACCATCTCCATCGCCTTGGTGATCTTCTGCGTGCTCTTGACGCTGGCGATCTTGCTGCGGATTTCCTTGGTGCCGGGCATAGCTCAGGACCGTCAATAGGCGCCGGTGGCCAGGAAGTCGTCGCAGATCTTCTTCAGCGCGGCCTCGTGCTTCTTGAGCGTCGGCTCGGCATTGATGGCATCGAGGGCCTCACGGTAGCTCGAGCGCGCGAAGCTCTGCAGCGCGGCCTCGAACTCCACCACCTTCTTGGGATCGACCTTGTCCATGTAGCCGTTATTAACCGCGTAGATCGACAGCGCCATCTGGGCCACCGACATCGGCGCGTATTGGCGCTGCTTCATCACTTCGGTCACACGCTGGCCGCGCTCGAGCTGACGTCGGGTCGCGTCGTCGAGGTCCGAGGCGAACTGCGAGAATGCCGCGAGCTCGCGGTACTGCGCCAGCGACAGGCGGATACCGCCGCCGAGCCGCTTGATGATATCGGTCTGCGCCGCGCCGCCGACGCGCGACACCGAGATGCCGGCGTTCATCGCCGGCCGGGTACCGGCGTTGAACAGGTCGGATTCCAGAAAGATCTGCCCGTCGGTGATTGAAATCACGTTGGTGGGAACGAATGCCGTGACATCGCCGGCCTGCGTCTCGATGATCGGCAGCCCGGTCAGCGAACCGGTGCGGCCTTTGACGCGGCCCTTGGTGGCCTGCTCGACATACTCCTCATTGACGCGCGCCGAGCGCTCGAGCAGACGCGAGTGCAAGTAGAACACGTCGCCCGGGAATGCTTCTCGTCCCGGCGGGCGGCGCAACAGCAGCGAGATCTGCCGGTAGGCGACCGCCTGCTTGGACAGATCGTCGTAGATGATCAGCGCATCTTCGCCCCGGTCCATGAAGTACTCGCCCATGGTCACGCCGGCGTAAGCGGAGAGGTATTGCACCGACGGCGGGGTCGAGGCCGACGCCGCCACGACGATCGTATGCGCCATGGCGCCATGCTCTTCGAGCTTGCGCACTACGTTCGCAATCGAGGATTGTTTCTGTCCGATTGCCACGTAAATGCACTTAATGCCGGAGGACTTCTGATTGATGATGGTATCGATCGCGAGCGCGGTCTTGCCGGTCTGGCGGTCGCCGATGATCAGCTCGCGCTGGCCGCGGCCGATCGGCACCATCGCATCGATCGCCTTGTAACCGGTCTGCACCGGCTGGCTCACGGACTTGCGGTAGATCACGCCCGGCGCCACGCGCTCGAGCGGCGATGTCGCCTTGGCATTGAGCGCGCCCTTGCCGTCAATCGGGATGCCCAGGCCGTCGACCACGCGGCCGAGCAGCTCGGGTCCCACGGGAACCTCGAGGATGCGGCCCGTGGTCTTGGCGGTGTCGCCTTCCTTGATCGACTTGTAGTCACCGAGTACCACGGCGCCGACGCTGTCCTGTTCGAGGTTGAGCGCCAGACCGAACAGCGAGCCGGGGAACTCGATCATCTCGCCGTAGCACGCGTCCGCTAGCCCGTGAATGCGGCAGATGCCGTCGGTCACCGACACGACGATGCCGATGTTGCGGGCCTCGGCGGCCTCCTGAAAGCGCTCGATGCGCTGCTTGATCAGGTCGCTGATTTCGGATGGCTTGATGGACATAAGAACGATCCTCGAAAAATATGTCAGGCGCCGCGCATCGCCGCGCCCAGGCGCTCGATGCGGCCGCGCAGCGAGCCGTCGACCACGAAATCCTCGTAGCGCACGATGGCGCCGCCGACCAGCGATCGATCCACCTGCGTATGCAGACGCACCGTTAGCCCCAAGCGCCGCTCGAGCACCGCTTGCAGTTTCTGCGATTGCTCGCCGGTGAGCGCTTGCGCCGACATGACATCGACGTCCGCGACCCGCTCGGCCTCTGACCGCAGCACTTCGAATTGAGCGGCGATCTCAGGCAGCAGCCGCAGGCGGCGATTGTCGGCCAGTAGTCGCAGAAAATTGTGCTGCGGCGCCGCCTGCTGCGCATCGGGCCTGCCGGCGGTCGCGAGCTCCAGCAGGAATTCGACCAGCTCGGGCAGCGGCACGCGCGGATTGCCGATCAGCGGCACTACCTGTGGATCCTGCACCAGCGCGGCGGCGCGGCTCAGGAAACTACTCCACTCGAGCAGCTGTGAGGTTGCGCCGGCACTGGCGAATGCGGCGCGGGCATAGGGACGGGCGGTGGTGGCGAGCTCTGCCATGGTGCTTATCTGCGGGTGCGCCGTTCAGCCACTAGCGATGTCTACGGACAGGCGCTCGAGCAATTTCGCATGGGTCGCCGCGTCGACCTCGTGCTCGACCAGCTTTGACGCCGCCTGCACCACCATCGTTCCGAATTCACGCCGCAACTGCTCGCTGGCACGTACGCTCTCGTTGCCGATTTCGGCCTGGGCCGCAGCCAGCAGGCGCGCGCCCTCGGCGAGGGCCTGCTGCTTGGCGGCCTCGATGGTCTCGGTCGAGCGACGCTGCGCCTGCTCGTCCACCAGCCGCGCACGATCGCGCGCCTCGCGCAGGATATGATCCGCGCTCGCACTCGCTTCCTGCAGTTGCTTCTGTCCGGCATCGGCCGCGGCCAAACCCTCGGCGATCTTCCGGTAGCGCTCATTGATCGGCGCAGCGATCATCGGCACCACCACCTTGGCCATAAACCAAAGCATGATCAGGAAAACGATGATCTGCCCGATAAACGTGGCGTTAATATCCATGATCCCCTAGTCTCCACAAGGCGCCGGCCGCGCACCGCGGCCAGCCGCCGGCCTACTCAGCCACCACTGACTTTGGACAGCAGCGGATTGGCGCTGGCAAAGTACAGCGCCAGACCGACGCCGATCAGGAACGCCGCGTCGATCAGACCGACCAGCAAAAACATCTTGGTTTGCAGCATTGGCGTCAGCTCCGGCTGACGCGCGGCGGACTCAAGGAATTTCGAGCCCATGATACCGATGCCGATGCAGGCGCCGCTGGCGCCCAAACCGATCATCAGCCCGACACCCACCGCCGTATGGGCCTGAATGAGAGCGATTGCGTCCATAGTCTTAAAGTCTCCTGGTCAAATTCAAACAAAGCCCGCGCACTAGTGGTGCTCTTCCGCCATCGAGATGTACACGATCGGCAACACCATGAAGATGTACGCCTGCAGCACCACAATCAAGATGTGGAAGATCGCCCACGCGGCGCCTAAGAGTATCTGCGAACCGGCGGCCAATATGCTGCCGAAGGTCCATCCGGTCACCGCGAAGCCCAGCAGTGCGATGAGTATGAACAGCAGCTCGCCCGCGTACATGTTGCCGTATAACCGCATGCCGAGCGAAACTGGCTTGGCAAGCAGTTCGATGAAATTGAGGATGATATTGAAGGGCAGGAACCAGATGCCGAACGGCGTCGCGGCCCACTCGTGCAGATAGCCGCCAAATCCCTTGGCGCGAATCGCAAAGAGGATCACCATCGACAACACGACCATGGCCTCGGCAATGGTGCCGTTGAGATCGGCGGTCGGCAGTATGCGCCAGAATTTAGCCCCGAAGACACTGGCAAAATGTCCCGGCAGATCGACCGGCAGCAGGTCCATCGCGTTCATCGCGACGACCCAGCTGAACAGCGTCAGCGCGAGTGCGGTCATGAATTGCCGTTCGCCGCGATAAATGTCGCCGACCTGCCCGTCGACCCAGTCATAGAGGAATTCGACAAAGCCGACCAGTCCGGTGGGGGCCGAGTTGCTGCTTGAGCGCCGGGCCGCAAACCACAGCACAAAGCTGACCGCAAAGGCCAGCAGCGCCGACATGAACAGCGTATCGACGTGCCAGGTCCAGAACCCCGAGCCCACTTTGAGGTGGGTGAGGTGATGCGCGATGTACTCGGTCGGCGACTCGCCGTGCTCAACAGCCATCTGGCCCTAAGGTCCTTTGAGGCTTCCGCCCCCACTCCCAATCCGCGGGTCAACCCGCGTGCGCGGGGCCGACGCAAACGGCACCCACCAGAACACGACCAGCGTCGCCGCATAGGCGATCAACAGCGCCGGCCACGACACGTGCGGCATACGTGCCGCCAGGACGAACAATGCCACCGTCAACGCCACCTTGACGAGCTGTCCCAGGTACAGCTGCCCGAGCGCCCGTCGTGGCGTGCGCGCCGGCTGCAAGGCCTTGAACGTCATATACATGTTGGCGGCCACGCCCACTCCCGCCCCGGCCAGTGCCGAGACGCACGCATCGCGACCCCAGACCAGCAGACACACCAGCGCCACCGCAGCGCCCGCGCCGGTCTGCACGAGCAGGATGCGGCTGGCCACGGGCCGGATGTCGGAATCGCTGCTCATCGGCACCGCGTGACTTCCAGACCACCAAATTAATACTCGCCGGACTCATTCTGGGGGCGGCCAGTGCCCTCGCTTTTACTTATCCGGCACCTAGTTAGAGCCGCCCGCGACAAGCGCGCGATTATAGGGTTGAAGCCTGGCGCCTTCAAGAAATGTGCTGGAAATGACTCAATATGCCGTCGAGCTCATCGAGGCTGTGGTAGCGGATCACCAGCCGGCCATGACCCGCGCGGGCGTGCTCGATGCTCACGAGTGCACCCAGTTTTTCGGCCAGCTCATCCTCAAGTTGCTGAATGTTTGGGTCAATTGCCACTGGCGCGCTTTCAGCCGCGGGCTTGGCCGGTTCGATCATGCGGCGCACCAAGCTCTCCGCCTCGCGCACCGATAGCCCCTTGCCCGCGACCAAAGCCGCGACCTCGATCTGTTGCCGCCGCTGCGGCAGGCCGAGCAGCGCTCGCGCGTGGCCCATCTCCAGCTCGCGCTTCTCGAGCCGCTCGCAAACCTCTGGCGGCAACTCCAGCAGCCGCAGCAGATTGCTGACCGCGGCGCGCGAGCGTCCGACCGCGTCGGCCGCCTGCTGGTGGGTGAGCCCGAATTCGGAGATGAGCCGTTCGAGCGCGCGCCCCTCTTCCAGCGGATTCAGGTTCTCGCGCTGGATATTCTCGATCAGCGCAATCGCGATCGCGGCGTCATCCGGCACCTGTCGGACGACTGCCGGGATCTCGCGCAGGCCGGCCTGCTGCGCCGCACGCCAGCGCCGCTCGCCGGCGATGATCTCGTAGCGCTGCACCCCGTATTCATCGGCCGCGCCGATCGGCCGCACCACGATCGGCTGCACCACGCCCTGGGCCCGGATCGAGTCGGCGAGCGCGCTAAGAGTCTCCGGCCGCATGTCCATTCGCGGCTGATAGCGGCCGCGCTGCAGGAGATCGAGCGGCAGCCGTGCCAGTTCCTGATCGGCGTGCGTACGCGCGGGAGCCCCGTCCGTGGCCGGCGTCGCTGCCGCGTTTGGCCGGGCCTGGCCGAGCAGGTCAGCGAGCCCGCGGCCCAGCGTCGGCTTCTTCTGTCTCATGCGCGGATGATAACGCGCGATTACCGCGCCGGTTCCATCGTCGGCGCGGGCTCGGCGCTGCCGGAGCCGCCGGCGGTCCTGGGGCTCGCCGCCACGTGGATCTCCTCTTCACGCCGCAGCATCTCGCCGGCCAATGCCAGGTAGGCCAGTGCGCCGCGTGAATCCGGGTCATGGACCAGCGCCGGCTTACCAAAACTCGGCGCCTCGGCCAATTTGATATTGCGCGGCACGACCGTGCGAAACACCTTGTCGCCGAAATGCATTATCAGCTGCGCGCCGACTTCCACGGCGAGATTGTTACGCGCATCGAACATGGTGCGCAGAATTCCTTCGATCTCGAGGCTCTCATTCGCGGTTGCGCGGATCTGCTCGATGGTCGCGACCAGCGACGACAGGCCCTCGAGCGCGTAATACTCGCATTGCATCGGTATCAATACGCAGTCGGCGGCCACCAGAGCATTGACCGTCAGCATGTTGAGCGCCGGCGGACAATCGATCAGCACCAGATCGTAGTCGGCGCGTATCGGTTCGAGCGCGGCGCGCAGCCGTTGCTCGCGGCCGCTGGCCAAGCCGATCATGCGTACCTCCGCGGCCGTCAGGTCCTGATTCGCCGGCAACACGGCCAGCGCACTACGCGCCTCGGTGTGGCCGATCGGGCCGACAGTCAGCACGGCCTCGGCGGCGGTGCATTCACCGAGCAGCACTTCGCAGGATCCGCGCGCGATCGCGGCTTTATCAATGCCAAAGCCGGTGGTGGCATTGCCCTGCGGATCCAGATCGATCAACAGCACGCGGCGGCGCATGGCGGCAAAGGACGCGGCAAGATTCACGGCGGTCGTCGTCTTCCCCACCCCCCCTTTTTGATTGGCGACCGCGATGACACGCTTCATAACGTCATTAGTCTAGCCCTTGGCGGTCCCGGACTACAGGTAAACTGTAGCCATGAAGTTGGTCTCCGGAGTTCTCGTGGCCGCCGTGTTTGCGGTCATGACTTTCGGCGTGTGGGGGTACCTGAATCGTCCCGAGAGCGAGCCGCCCTGGCCCGCCCATATTCAGGGTGTCGCGTTCTCGCCCTATGCCGCGGATCAGAATCCGTTTGGCGGCAAGGACATTCCGTCGGTGGAGCAGATCGACTCCGATCTGAAGCTGCTCGCCAACAAGACCTATGCGGTGCGCACCTACTCGGTGCTGGGCACGCTCGGCAGAATTCCGGAGCTGGCGGCGAAACACAACGTCAGCGTCGCGCTCGGCGTGCAGTTGAGCAAGAACAAAGCCGAAAACGAGCAGGAGATCCGTACCGGGATCGCGCTGGCGCACGAGTATCGCAACGTCGTGCGCGTCATGATCGGCAACGAAGTGCTGTTGCGCGGTGACCTGACGGTCGAGGAGCTGTCGGCAGACCTGGATCGCGCCCGGGCGGCGGTTCGCCAGCCGGTGGGTTATGCCGATACCTGGGCCACCTGGCTCAAGAACCCCGAGATCGCGCGGCACGTAGACTTCATTGCCGTGCACCTGTTCCCTTATTGGGAAGGCGTCGACGTCGAATCCGCGGTCGACTTCTGCTTCCGCGAGCTCAAGGCGGTGCAGGCTGCCTACCCGAAGAAGCCCGTGATCATCGGTGAGATCGGCTGGCCGTCCGAAGGGCGCATCCGCGGCGGCGCCGTGGCCTCGGTCTCGAACGAAGCGCTGTTTCTTCGGCAGTTCCTGGCGCGGGCCGAGAAAGAGGGCGAGCGCTACTACATCATGGAGGCCTTCGACCAGCCGTGGAAAGCGCGCGATGAGGGCGCGGTCGGCGCCTACTGGGGCATCTACGATGTCGACCGGCAGCCGAAATTCGAATTCGTGGCGCCAATCGTGCGCATTCCCGGGTGGCACATGCTGGCCGCGATCTCGGTGACGCTGGCACTGCTGATGCTCGGCGTGTTCTATATGCATAGCGGATCATTGCGCACCGTCGGCCGTACCCTGATCGCGATCGTCGTCTACGCCGCGGCGACCATCACCGTGTGGGTCATCTACGATTACACGCAGCAGTACCTGACGCCAACGACCGTCGTGGTCGGCTCGCTGCTGATCCTGGGGATGCTCGGCGTGGTCGCCGTGCTGTTCGCCGAAGCGCACGAATGGGCCGAGGCCCACTGGACCGGGGCCCACATTCGACTGTTCGACCCGGCGCGTAACGCCACCGCATCGACCCGCAAGGTATCGGTGCACGTGCCGGCGTACAACGAGCCGCCGGACATGCTGATCGAAACCCTCGACGCGCTATCGCGCCTGAACTACCCGAACTACGAAGTCGTCGTGATCGACAACAACACGCGCGACGAAGCCATCTGGCGCCCGGTCGAGGCGCATTGCCGCAAGCTCGGCGAGCGCTTCCGCTTCTTTCACGTCGCGCCGCTGGCGGGTTTCAAGGCCGGCGCTCTCAACTACGCGCTGACGAAAACCGCCACGGACGCCGAAGTCATCGCCGTCATCGACAGCGACTACAAGGTCGAGCCGAACTGGTTGCTCGATCTGGTGCCGGCGTTCGAAAACCCGCGCATCGCGATCGTCCAGGCGCCGCAGGATTACCGCGACGAGCACGACAACGCGTTCAAGGCGATGTGCTACGCGGAATTCCGCGGCTTCTTCTATATCGGCATGATCACGCGCAACGAGCGCAACGCGATCATTCAGCACGGCACCATGACGCTGGTTCGGCGCTACGTGCTGTGGGCGGTCGGCGGCTGGGCCGAGTGGTGCATCACCGAGGATGCCGAGCTAGGCCTGCGCGTGTTCGAGGCCGGTTACGAGGCGGTCTACATTGCGCGCAGCTATGGTCGCGGCCTGATGCCCGACACCTTCATCGACTACAAGCGCCAGCGCTTCCGTTGGGCCTACGGCGCCATGCAGATCCTGCGGCACCATGCGGCCGCGTTGCTGCGGCCGGCGCACAGTGCGCTGACCGCGGGGCAACGTTATCACTTCATCGCCGGCTGGCTGCCCTGGCTCGCCGACGGCTTCAATCTGCTGTTCAATATCGCGGCTATCGGCTGGTCGATGGCGATGATCCTGGCGCCGCAGAAGATCGATCCGCCGCTGCTGGTATTTTCGGTGCTGCCGCTGTCGCTGTTCACGTTCAAGCTGGTCAAGCTGGTGCACCTGTACACCCACCGCGTAGGCATGAACATCCGCCAGACCGCGGCTGCCGCGATTTCGGGCCTGGCGCTCGCGCATACCATCGGTCTGGCGGTCCTCAAGGGGCTGCTGACGCGCAACGAGCCATTTTTCCGCACTCCCAAGCACAGTGCGCCGCACCGCTTTTTGTCCGCGGTGGCCGCCGCGCGCGAGGAGAGTCTGCTCATGGTCGCGCTGTGGTGTTGTGCGATCGGCATCCGCACCATCCCCAAGGAAATGGCAAGTCCCGACCTGACCGTCTGGCTCGCGGCGCTGCTGATCCAGTCGATTCAGTATGCGGCCGCGCTGCTGGTATCGCTCGCCAGCGCTTTCAATATTCCCGCGTCGCTGCTGGGGAGGCGACCGGGCGAGCTCACAGAGCCAGCGGCACAAGCCTGAGAATATGGCGCTCGGCGTTCAGGCCGGGGATCCGCAGCGCGCGTGAGTGCTCCAGCCGCCAGCCTGCCGGCAGCTCGGCGAGCTCAGCGGCCGGGTAGCGGCCCTTGAGCGCCAGCACGCGCGTCCCAGGGCCGCACAGGCCCTGCACGCTGACGAGCACATCCGGCAGCGCGGCGTAGGCGCGCACGAGCACGGTATCGAAGGCGGCGGCCGGCGCCAGGGTCTCGACCCGCGCCTGCAATGGCGTGACGTTGGTAAGCGCAAGCTTGCGCGCCGCATGCGTCACGAAGCGGATTTTCTTGGCCACCGAATCGATCAGCGTGAAACTGCGCTGTGGCGACAGCAGCGCGAGCGGCAGGCCGGGGAAGCCGGCCCCGGTACCGACATCGGCGATCCGCGTGCCCTCGAGCTCGACGTGCGCACTCAGACTATCGAGCAGATGGCCTCGGATCATGGCGCCACGCTCGGTGATGCTGGTCAGGTTATAGCTGCGATTCCAGATCGATAGCTCATCGAGCAGCTGCAGCGCTCGTGCCGCCTGCTCGGCCGGCAGCGTCACGCCGAGCAAGGCGGCATCGTCGATCAGTTGTTGCTGCTCGCTGGTCATCGCTGTTGCGAGTGCTCGCGCAGCACCTTGCACGCTCGCTTCAGACCGCCACTGGGCCGATACGCACCACGGTGCGGCCGATGACGCTGCCCTTGAGAAAAGACTCGAATGCGGCCGGCAGCTCGGCGAGCCCGATGCTGCGAGTGACGATCCGATCCAGATGCCGCGGCTTGAGATCGCTGGACAGGCGCGACCAGACTGCGACGCGGACATCGCGCGGAGCGGCCGATGAATTCACGCCGAGCAGACTGACGCCGCGCAGTATGAAAGGCATCACCGTGGTATGCAGCTCGGCACCGGCCGCGAGTCCGATGCTCGCCACATTGCCGCCGTCGTGCGTGGTACGCAGCAGCCAGGCCAGCGTCTCGCCGCCGGCGTTGTCGATGGCCCCGCCCCAGCGCGCCGACTCCAACGCCTGCTTGCCAAGCGGCAGCTCGCCGCGCAGCAGCAGCTGCGTCGCGCCGAGCGCACGCAGATACTCTTCGGATTCGGGCTTGCCGGTCAGCGCGACTACTTCGTAGCCCCTGGCCGCCAGCATGTCGATCGCCAGCGAGCCGACGCCCCCGGTCGCGCCGGTCACGATCACCGGCCCCAGCGCGGGTGTCTGGCCGTTGATTTCCATGCGCATGATCGCGCGCGCCGCGGCGAAACCGGCGGTGCCGATCGCCATCGCCGAGACGGCATCCAGACCGGCTGGCATCGCCACCACGGCCGATGCCGGCACGCGCGCGAATTGCGCATAGCCGCCATCGCGGGTTTCCGATAGTCCGCAGCCGGTCACCAGCACGGCATCGCCACGCTGATAGGCCGGATCGCTCGATTGCTCGACGCTGCCCGCGAGGTCGATACCGCCGACCAGCGGATAGCGTCGCAGGATGCGACCGGCGCCGGTCGCCGCCAGCGCGTCCTTGTAGTTGATGCTCGAATGAGACACGCGAATCACGACTTCGCCGGGCGACAGATCCGCAAGCAGGAGCTGCTCGAAGCGCGCTTCGATGCCGCCGTCACGTTGATGGATTCTGTAGGCACTGAAGCGCTCAGGCATCGCTAGCTCTCACGGGACTGCCAGCGACGGATCTGTGTTCCGCTGCTGTGGCCAATCAGGCACCATACCAATGACATGCTGCATTTCAACTGTGACTTGATGGGGATCGCCCGGCGCGCCCTCGCCGGGTGCAGGCTGCTCACCCTGCTGCTCCTGGGCCTTGGCATCGGCGCGCTGCACGCCCAGCAGGCCCAGAGCGTTCTGACGCGCGACGGCCTGACGCCCCCGGACCCTGCCGTCACCGATGCCTTGCCGCATTATCTCGAGTCGCGCTCGGCCAGCTTCGTCGACTGGCTGTGGGACGGAAGCATGCTGATCGCGACGCGCTTCGGCGACACCGAGCAGATCCATCGGCTGCGTGCACCGCTGGGCATGCGCGAGCAGCTGAGCTTCGCGGTCGGCGGCATCGCCAGCGCCGCCGCACGGCCCTACGCCAGTGATGCTTTTGTCTATCTCGAGCCGCATCACGGCGGCGAAAGCAGTCAATTGTTCCTGCAGCGGCTCGCGGAGCACGCGTTGACGCCGCTGACCGACGGCAGCCATCGCGACGGCCCGCCGCTCTGGGCCCACGACGGCAAGCACATCGCCTTCGCCAGCAACCGCCGCAACGGCATCGATGTCGATCTCTACGTGCTCGACACCGAGGAGCCTGGCGCCACGCCCCGACTGGTGGTGGGCGGTGCCGGTAATCGCTGGCGTGCCTACGATTGGTCGATCGACGACAAGCGGCTGCTGCTCGGCCGCGAGCTGTCGAGCGACAGCGGCGGCGGCGCCAGCGCTGGCGGCGCGCCCGAAAGCGAGCTCTACATCGCCGCGGTCGACAGCGGCGAGATCAGCGCCGTGGCCATCGCCGGTGCCGTCCCCGCAGTGCGTGTGCGAGACGCGCGATTCGCCGGCGATGGCCACGGCCTCGTGCTGCTCACCAGCCACGCGGCCCCGGGCAGTCCCGCGATGGCCGCCGGCGGTGCGCAGTTCCAGCACCTCTGTTACACCGACTTTGGCGGTCACGAATGGCGCGATCTGAGCACCGACGCGAACCATGACGTCGAGCGCTTCGATCGCAGCATCGATGGTCGCTATGTTGCCTACGCGGTCAATGATGGCGGCAGCAGCCGGCTGATGCTGATCGACCAGCAGCGCAAGCTTGATCTGACCGTAGCCGCTCTGCCCGCGGGCATCATCAGGGGGCTGACATTCGATCCGAGCGGCACGCGCCTCGCCCTGACGATCGAAACGGTGCGCTCACCCGCTGATGTCTACGTGTTGGAACCGCAGACCCAGGCGTTGACGCGCTGGACGCAAAGCGAGGTCGGACTGCTGGACCCCGAAGGCTTCGTGGTACCGCAGGTGCTGCATTTTCCCACCTGGGACCGTGTCGAGGGTCGGCCCCGCGAGCTCACCGCGCTGGTCTATCGGCCGGGCGCCGCGGCGCCCGGCACCCCGCCCAGCACGTTGGGCGGCGGCCAGAGCCAGACCGGTCCGCGACCGGTGCTGCTGCTGTTGTGCGGCGGCGGCGGGCAGTGCCGGCCTGGCTTCGATCCGTTTCTGCAATGGCTCATCCACCAGCTCGGCGTCGTGGTCGTGGCACCGAACGTTCGTGGTTCCGCGGGTTTCGGCCGCTCCTTCGCGGAAGCAGGCCAGGGCGCGCTGCGCGACGATGCCGTGCGTGATGTCGGCTCACTGCTGGTATGGATCGATCTGCAGCGCGATCTGGATCGAAACCGCGTTGCGCTGCTCGGCGAGGGTTACGGCGCTTATCTGGCGCTGCAATCGCTGGCCGACTATGGCGATCGGCTGCGCGGCGGCATCGCCGCTTTCCCGCCGCAGCTCTCCGGGCTGGCGAACAGGTCGGCGATCCGGCGCCCGGTGCTGCTCGTGCAGGGGCTCAACAATCCGGGCGTGCCGGCCTACGAGATGGAACAACTGCGCTCGCGCCTGCGCGTCGACGGCGTCGAGGTGCAGTACCTCGCGGCCGCGGATGAGGGTCAGGGCTTCACGCGCAAATCAACTCGCGACGCCTATCGCGACGCCGCCGCCAATTTCCTCTCGCAGTTATTGCGCTGACAGGATGCTCAGGCGCCCGTGGCCGTGGTCGGCTAATGTAGCCCTTGCGGGCCCAAAATGGGCCTAAAACGGGCGTAAAGCGTAGGCTGAAGCGCGCATTTACCATAGCATGATCGCATTGATTCAGCGCGTTACCGAGGCCAGCGTACAGGTCGATGGGCGCATCACCGGCGAAATTGGCCCGGGTCTGCTGGCGCTGATCGGCGTGGTTCGAGGCGACGACGTGGCCAGGGCCGAGCGGCTGCTGCGACGTGTACTCGATTACCGCGTGTTTGCCGACGCGGCCGGTCGCATGAACCTGAGCCTGCGCCAGCGCTCCGGCGGCCTGCTGCTGGTGCCACAGTTCACGCTCGCGGCCGACACCGAGGGTGGCAACCGGCCGGGATTCAGTGGCGCTGCCGCGCCGGCTGAGGCTGCGGCACTGTTTGATTATGCTGTGAGTTTCGCGCGCAGCTTGCACAGCGAGGTCGCCAGCGGACTATTCGGCGCTCATATGCAGGTCTCATTGATCAACGACGGTCCGGTCACATTCTGGCTCGAGACCTGATGGGCAGCTGCAAAGCGTGACGCGAGGCGAAGAATTCCTTGAGCGCCAGTTAGTTGTGCAGCGCCAAATGCCCTATCATTGACCATTGGCCTGCGACGGGCCCTAGGCTTGACCGGAGCTCTCCATGGACCTCTTTGCCCCCAAGCACCTGCTGCTCATACTGCTGATCGTGTTGCTGGTCTTCGGCGGCAAGAAGATTAAAACCCTGGGCTCCGACCTGGGGTCGGCTTTCCGCGGCTTCAAGAAGGCGATGAACGAGGGCGAGACTGAGGAGCCGGCCAAACAGATTCAGGCCCCGGCAGCCAAGGACGCCGAGTTTCCCGAGGTGGCCGCAAACAAGGCCGAGAAGGACAGCGAAAACAAGACCGCGCCCCGCGCCTGAGCGCGGCACTTAGGTTCGCTGCGCGCAATGTTCGGGATCGACTTTTCCGAAATATTGGTGATCTTCGGTATCGCGCTGGTCGTGCTGGGCCCGGAGAAGCTGCCCAGACTCGCCCGCACCATTGGCCGCTGGGTCGGGCGCGCGCGCGCCATGGCGCGGCAATTCCGCGAGCAGCTCGAGCAGGAATCGGACGCCTTGCAGCGTAGCGCCAATCTGCGCACGCCAGCGAGTACCCCCGGGACCCCGACACCACAACCGGCCCCGCCGGCCCCGGTGGTCGCACCCGCCCCGGTGGTCGCACCCGCCCCGGTGGTCGCACCGGCCCCGGTGGTCGCACCGGCCCCGGTGGTCGCACCCGCCCCGGTGGTCCCGCCGGCCCCGTCGCCGCCGGCTGCCGCCGCGTCCGCTGGCGCGCCTGAACATCACGAGCAACCGGCGCCGCCGCCGGCGGAACCGCATGAGCGAGCCGGATGATTCGCTGCCGGAAGGCACGCTGATCTCGCACCTGCTCGAGCTGCGCTCGCGGCTGCTGCGAGCGTTCATCGCCGTGCTGGTTGCGTTTCTGCCCTGCGCTTACTACTCCAACCAGCTATTCGATTTTCTGTCGACGCCACTGGTCGCCAAGCTTCCGCCCGGCCAGAAGCTGATCGCCACCACGGTGACCGCGACCTTTACCGCGCCGCTCAAGCTCGCGTTCGTCGCCGGCCTGCTGATCGCGATGCCGTATGTGCTGTTTCAGATCTGGGCGTTCGTCGCGCCCGGGCTGTATCGGCGCGAGAAGCGCTTCGCGGTGCCGCTGCTGGTGTCGTCGATCCTGCTGTTTTATCTCGGGGTCGCATTTTCCTATTTCCTGGTGTTCCCACTGGTGTTCCGGTTCTTCGTCGCCACCACGCCGCACAACGTGACGCTGATGGCGGACATCTCCAACTACCTGAAGTTCGCGCTGACGCTGTTCGTTGCCTTCGGCGTAGCGTTCGAGACCCCGGTCGCCGTGGTGTTACTGGTGCTCACCAATCTGGTGACGCTGCAGAAGCTGCGATCGATGCGCGGCTACGCGCTGATCCTCGTGTTCATCATCGCGGCAATCCTGACACCGCCCGATGTGCTGTCGCAGACGGCGATGGCGGTACCCATGTATATGCTCTATGAGGGCGGCATTCTCCTTGCCGCCATTCTGGTTCGCAGCAGCGCCGCCGCCGAAGCGAGAGAACAGGGCCCCGTTTGAACCCCACCATCCTTGGCCATCCCGCCGGGCTGGCCACGCTGTTCTTCACCGAGATGTGGGAGCGCCTGAGCTTCTACGGCATGCGGGCGCTGCTGATCCTGTTCCTCGTGGACCAGGTGGCGCACGGCGGACTCGGACTCGATGACCGGACTGCGGCCGCCATCTACGGCTTGTACGTCGGTGGCACCTACCTCGCCTGCCTGCCCGGAGGATGGATCGGCGACCGCCTGCTCGGCGGCCAGCGCGCCGTCCTGATCGGGGGCATCGTGATCGCGCTCGGCCACCTGCTGCTCGGCCTGGCGCCGTCGACCGCCGCATTCCTCTTCGGCCTGCTGGTGATCGTGCTCGGCACCGGGCTGCTCAAGCCCAATGCCAGCGCCATCGTGGCGCAGCTCTACCCGGAAGGCGGCGCCCGGCGCGATGCCGGCTTCACGATCTACTACATCGGCATCAACGTCGGTGCGACCCTAGGTCCGCTGATCGCGGGCTTGCTGGCGGTGCGCTACGGTTGGCCTTACGGGTTCATGACCGCCTCGGTCGGCATGACCGCCGGAGTACTGCAGTATCTGTGGGGGCGTCGGCTGCTCGGCGATGCCGGACGCCGGCCGATGGCGCATTCGAGCGATGCGCCGCTCACCGGACCGCCGCCGCGCGCCGCGTTGCGCTGGATTGCCCTCGCAGGCGTAGTCCTCATCGCCGTGGTGGCGTTGTTGTGGAGCGGCGTGGTGCATGTCCCCGCCGTCGTACTGCAAGCGGTCTCGACCCAGGCCATCGTCGCCATCGCGATTCTGTATTTCGCCTATCTGCTGTTCGCGGCCGGGCTCACCAGGATCGAACGGCTGCGGGTGCTGGCGGTGGTGGTGCTGTTCATGGCTTCGGTGCTGTTCTGGGCCGGGTATGAGCAGACCGGTTCGTCGCTGAACCTGTTCGCCGAGCGCCATACCGACCGCCGGCTATTCGGCGGGTTGGTGCCGGCGAGCTGGTTTCAGTCGCTCAACCCGGTGTTCATCGTCGTTTTCGGCTCGGCGTTTTCAGCCCTTTGGGTGCAACTGGCGCGCCGCCATCTCGATCCCCCCACGCCGCTCAAGTTCATCCTCGGCTTGCTGGGGATGGGTTCCGGCTTTGTAGTCATGGCAGCGGCCTCGCGCCTGGTAGTCGCAGGCCATCTGGTCGGCATGGGCTGGCTCACCGTCACCTATCTGCTGCACACCTGGGGCGAGCTGTGCCTGAGTCCGGTCGGCATGAGCGCGGTTACCAAGCTGGTGCCGTCGCGTTTTGTAAGCCAGAGCCTGGGCGTGTGGTTCGTTAGCCTGTCGATCGGTAACCTGGTCGCCGGCCGCATCGCCGGCGATTTCGATCCGTCGAATCTTGCAGCGATGCCGGGCCAGTTCATGTACATCTTCTGGTTCAGCGCCATCAGCGCGGCGCTGCTGGCGCTGTCATTGCCGCTGATGCGTCGTTGGATGTGCGGGGTACAGTAAGGCCACCAGCGCAAGGGGAAATTTCTCGTGGCGGACAGCATCCGTGCGCCTACGCTCGCGGCCGGCGGCGCGACGCCGGTTCCGGCGGTGGCCACGGCACCGCAGCTCACGCTGCGCGCCATCGTGCTCGCGGTCGTGCTCGCGGCGCTGATGGGCGCGGCCAATACCTACCTCGGCCTGTTCGCCGGGATGACCATTGCCTCGGCGATTCCGTCGGCCGTGGTGTCGATGGCGGTGCTCAAAATGCTCGGCCACGGCGGCATTCTGGAAAACAATATCGTTCAGACCGGCGGCTCGGCGGGTCAATCCACCGCTACCGGCGTCATCTTCACGACGCCGGCGCTGGTCATGCTCGGCGCCTGGCACGACTATCGTTATGGCTGGGTGTTCGCCTTCGCAGCGCTGGGCGGTGTGCTCGGTGTGCTGTTCTCAGTGCCGCTGCGCCGAGCGCTGATCATCGAGCAGAAGCTGCCCTTTCCAGAGGGCACCGCGGCCGCGGAAGTCTTGCGCGCCGGCGCGGATCCGACCCATGGGGCCAAACTGCTGTCGATGGCGGCAGCGGCCGGCGCGGTCCTGAAGCTGTCGGCCGCGAACGGCCTGCAGCTGATCCCCGATGCTGCGCTCGCGGCCCGGTTTGTCGGCCGCGGGATCGCCTATCTGAGCACCAATCTGTCGCCGGCGCTGCTCGGTGTCGGCTACATCTGCGGTTCGAACGTGGGCATTGTGATGCTGGCCGGCGGGATCATTTCGTGGAATATCGCGATCCCGATCTACAGCAGCTATTTTCTTCACGCTGATGTCCTCATGGCCGCGAAAGTGGCGGGCTTGAGCGCCGCCGATGCGGCCGGCACGATCTGGTCGCAGCGGATCCGCTTTCTCGGCGTCGGCGCGATGTTGCTCGGCGGCATCTGGACCCTGGTGTCACTGCGCGGATCGCTGCTCGCCGGCGTGAGAAGCGGCTTTGCCGCAACGCGCCGCGCGCGCGCCGCCGGCGATGCGGCCGAGATTCCGGACACCGAGCGCGACCTGCCGATGAAGTACGTGCTCACCGGCGTGGTGCTGGCTTCGCTGCCGCTGATGCTGATGTACCACTCGGTGGTCGGCAGCTTCCTGATCAGCATCCCGATGACGCTGGCGATGATCGTCCTGGCGTTCCTGTTCTGCTCGGTGTCGGGCTACATGGCCGGCCTGGTCGGCAGCTCCAATGACCCGGTGTCCGGCATGATCATTTCGACCATCCTCGCGGCCTCGGCAATGCTGCTGGTGTTGACGCATGGCAATGCTATCGTCGGGCCCGTGGCCGCCGTCATGATCGGCGCGGCTGTGTGCTGCGCATTATCGATCGCCGGGGATAACGTGCAGGACTTGAAGTGCGGTCAGCTGGTCGGCGCGACGCCCTGGCGGCAGCAGCTCATGCTGTGCATCGGCGCGGTGACCTGCGCCACCGTGCTGGCGCCGGTGCTGAACCTGCTGAACCACGCCTACGGTATCGGCGTGCCCGATGCTGCTCATCCGCATCCGTTGCTCGCGCCGCAGGCGACCATGATGGCCGCGGTGTCGCGGGGCCTGTTCGGCGGCAGCTTGCCGTGGACCATCATCATCGTGGGCGCAGGGATCGGCCTGGCCGTCATCATCATCGATGAGTGGCTGCGTGCACGAGGCAGTAAGTTCCGTACGCCGGTACTCGCGGTCGCGGTCGGCATCTATCTGCCGCTCGACATTTCCGTACCGATCTTTATCGGCGGCATGCTGTCGCACTTTGCCGCAGGTCGGCGCGCCAGCGGCGGCACCGAAAGTCTCGCCGGCCGCGGCATGCTGTTTGCGGCCGGCATGATCGCCGGCGAATCGCTGACCGGCGTCCTTCTGGCTATTCCGATCGTCGTCTCCGGTCGAGCCGACGTGCTCGCCCTGCCGCGGTCGCTGCGCCTGGGAGACCAGCCGTCGGGTGAAATCCTGGGGCTGTTGATGTATGTGGCGCTGGCGTGGCTGCTCTATCGGATCGCCAGCCGCAGCGACGACTAAGGCGGTGCGCGTACCCCCGCGCTCAGGCTGCGCTACTTCTTCGGCGCCGGCCGCGGCTTTTGCCCAGGGGCAGGCTTGCGCCCCGGCTCCAATGAAGCCTTGAGGCGCAGCAGCCCGCGCTCCCAGCCACTGCGCAGACGCAGATACATCGGGTTCCAGGCTTCCCCTTCCGGAATGCCCGAGCCCAACAACCGCAAAATCGTCAGCGCCCCACCTTTCCCGGGCGCCGCGATCTCGCTATGGAGCAGAAAATCATCGACGATGACCGTGTCGTCGCTCGGCAGCCCGGGCAGCGGCATGTAGATCAGCCGCAACCGGCGCGGCGGCTGGTATATGTCGATATGGGCTTCGCGCGTCAGGTCGGCATCGAAACGGAACCAGAAGCTGCCGCCCTCGCGCGCATCCACGCGCGCCTGCGGCGCATACCAGCGCGCCAGGCGCGCCGGCTCGATCAGCGCCTGCCAGACCTCGGCGATCTCGGCACGAATATCGACCCGATGCGCATAACCGCGTGTCTGCTGCGCCATGACTGGCGCTGCCGTCAGGAACTACCCGTGCCGGCGCCGCGGCTGCCGCGTTCGCGCAGCGCCACCGCCAGCAGCGGCAGCAGCGAGGCGGCGATCACCAGCAGCGTCACGACGCCGAAATTGTTCTTGACCCAGGGCAGATTGCCGAAGGCAAAGCCGCCGAACAGGAACAATGCCACCCACGATACGCCACCGGCGATATTGAAGGCCTGGAAGCGCAGGTACGGCATGCGACCTATGCCGGCGACGAACGGGGCGAAGGTGCGCAGCACCGGCGTGAATCGCGACAGCAGCACGGTCAGGCCGCCGTGGCGGCGAAAATAGCCTTCCGTACGTTGCAGATATGCGAGCTTGAAGAACCGATATCGTCCGCTGAACGCCCGCTGGCCAAGCCCGCGGCCAATCGCGTAATTCACCGAGTTGCCGGCGATGGCGGCGGCGGCGAGCAGCACAAACGCCCAGCCTACTGTCAAGCTGCCGCTTCGGTCCACGGCGGCGAGCGCGCCGACGCCGAACAACAGCGAGTCGCCGGGAAGAAAGGGCGTCACCACCAGGCCGGTCTCGGCAAAAATCATGGCGAACAGGATGGCGTAGATCCAGACGTCGTAGCGCGTCAGCAGCTCGATCAGGTGCCGATCCAGATGCAGCAGCAGATCGGCTGCCGTGTGCAGCAGGCTCATGCCGGCTGACCTGCCATCGGCTTCCTAGCGCGCCGCGGCGGCGCTGGCCCCGACTGCCACGAGGCCCGTGCGCGAACTCAGGGCCTGCAGTGCCAGCGACACCTGTGGATCGCGCTGCGCCAGCGTCGGCGCGGCGCCGCTCGCATTGACGGCCGTATCCATATCGGCCGGCGGCTGTTCCGGACCCTCGAGTGCCATGTCGGGGGCGAGACCGACGCCGTTGATCGAGATTCCCGCGGGCGTGAAGTACCGCGAGGTGGTGAGCTTGAGGGCCTGACCACCGGCAAGCGGCATGATCGTCTGCACCGAGCCCTTACCATAGGTGCGGCGGCCGATGAGGGTCGCACGGTGGTTGTCATGCAGCGCGGCGGCGAGTATTTCCGAAGCCGAAGCCGAGCCGCCGTTGACCAGCACTACCAGTCTGGCGCCGTTGGTGATGTCGCCCGGTTTGGCCTCGATACGGAACTGCGCATCCGCAGTCCGACCCTCGGCACTGACAATGGTGCCGTGATCGAGAAAATCATCGGCAACCTGCACGGCCGCATCGAGCACGCCGCCGGGATCGTTGCGCAGATCGATGATGAAGCCCTCGAGTTTCTTCGCGCGCGCGCGCTCGAGCCTGGCCACGGCCTGTTCGAGCTCGGTTGCGGTGCTATCGGTGAAGCTGGTGATCCGCAGGTAGCCGTAATCCGCTGTCAGCAACTCGGCGGCAACGCTGTGCAACCGCACATGGGTTCGCTCGACCTGGAACTCGAGCAGCGACGACGAGCCATCGCGACGCACCGCGAGCCGGATCTGGCTGCCTTCGGGCCCGCGCATGCGCGCTATCGCCGAGTCCAGATCGGCCGGGTCGACCGCGATGCCGTCGATCTTGACGATGACGTCCCCGGTCTGGATGCCGGCACGCTCGGCGGGCGACCCGGGCATGCGCCCTACGACACTGACGCCATCCTCACCCGGCACCACCTCGACTCCGATGCCGGCGTAGGTGCCGCTGGTGCTGACCTTCATATCCTCGAATTCATCCGGGGTCAGGAAAGTCGAGTGATCGTCCAGCGCCTCGACCATCCCGCGAATGGCGCTCTGCATCAGCTGATGGTCGTCGACCGGGTCGACATAATTGTCGCGCACGCGCTGCAGCACTTCCGCGAGCAGCCGCGCATCCTTCCAGGGCAGCGCGGCACTGCCGCCTGCCGGCGCCGGCGAGAGGGTCTCCGCCGGCGTGCGTTCAGCCACCACCCGCGAGGCCACCGATAGCGATAAGCCGAGCAACAGGCCGACGAACAGGGCCAGAATCAGACGTGCGCGCGGCGACATAAGCTTAGATAGTACAAGGCCGGGGCCGCGGACCCAAATTAAGGCTGCAGAGCGGCCTGCCCGGCGTCGACCAGCAGCCCTCAGCCGCTGCCGGCCGGCCCGCTCATGCGGCGTTGGCGTTGACCGGCCAGACACCGCTTGGATGCGCCGCGGCCGCGTACAGCGGCAACTCGGCTACCACGTCCACCAGCGGTACCGGCCGCCCGATCGCAAAACCCTGGCCGTAATCCACGCCCAGGGCCGTGATGCGAGCGCGAATCTCATCGGTCTCGACGTATTCGGCCACGGTCGTCAGCGACATGGCGTGCGCGAGCTGCGCGATCGCCTGCACCATCGATTCCGCGCGGGGGTCCTTGAGCACATCGCGCACGAAACTGCCATCGATCTTGAGCATGCCGATCGGCAGCGTGCGCAGATAAGAGAGCGAGCTCAGGCCGGTGCCGAAGTCGTCGAGCGCAATGTTGCAGCCGAGTTCGCGCAGCCGCCGCATCAGCGTCTCTGCCCGGTTGAGATTGCCGATGGCCGCGCTCTCGGTCAGCTCGAAACACAGCATCGCCGGATCCAGGCCGCTGCTCTCGATCATCCGGACGACGTGCTCGGTGAAATCGGCGTCCTGCAGCGACTGGCCGGAGAAATTGATCGCGAATACGATCTGGCTGGCGCGCAGCAGCTCGACATGCGGCTTGAGCATCTCGAGCGCATGCTTGATGACCCATCGATCCAGCGTCGGCATGAGCTGGTATCGCTGCGCCGCCGACATGAAATGATCCGGACCGACGATCTCGCCGTTCTCGCCGATCATGCGCAGCAGGATCTCGAAATGCGGCGGTCCTTCGTGATTGCCGAGCGGCACGATCAGCTGCGCGTTGAGCTCGAGCCGGTCCTCCGCGATCGCGGCGCGCAGATCGGCGACGAGATTGATGTCGGTGAAGCGGCGCACGATGCTTACATCGGCTTCCTGATACAGCTCGACGCGATTCCGGCCGCGGTCATTGGCGGCCTTGCAGGCGGTCTCGGCGGCGGCGAAGGCATGCACGAATTCCTTCGAGCGTGGATCGACCGCCGACACGCCGATGCTGATCGAGACCGGCATCTTGCCGTCGCCAAACACGGCGCCGAGATCCTCGGCACCCGCGCGCAGCGCCTCGGCGAACTTGGCGGCATCCTGCAGGGCTGCCGGCAGCAGAATCGCGAAGCGGTCGCCGGAGATTCGCGCCGCGATCGCTCCCGGCGGCAGGCGGGTGCGAATCAGCTCGCCGAGCTGGGCAATCACACGATCGCCCATGTGCATGCCGTAATTGTCGTTGATCACATGCATGCGATTGATGTCGATCGACAGCGCGCTCCAGCAGCGCTGTGTGCCGCTGACCTCCTGCAGCGCGTTGCCGACGCGCTGCTCGAAGGCCGGGCGGGTCAGCAGACTGGTAAGCGCGTCATAGCTATGGCCGATGATCGTTGCCACGCGGCTGGCAAGCAGCTCGGTGAGCCGGGCGTAGTGCGGCGTGAACTCGGGCGCCGATTCGGTGCGGAACAGGGCCAGCACACCCATCGTATTGCCATCCGAGCGCAACACCGGGCACACCAGCACGCGGTAGGCATTCGAGACGGCGCCGGTGGTCAGCATCATGCGATTGACGATCGTTGCCTTGCGCCGCATCTGCGCCATCGACATCAGGTGCCGATGCGCCTTGGCCAGCAACGAGATTTCGATCGGCGACTCGGCGGACACCTGCACCAGCGCGATCCCCTTCTCCGGCACGATCAGCGCCGATAAGCCGACCTTGAGATGCTCGGTGGCCCTGGCGACGATGGCCTTGAAATCGCCGGCGCTGTCGGGCTTGTTGTCGGTGTCGCCGGTAATCGACAGCAGCATGTCGAGATCGTTGTCCTGCTCGAGCAGTGAGCTGTTCAGATTCAGGATTTTGTCGCGCGCCATCAGTTCGCGCCGCAGGCATTCGATTCCGGGCTTGACCAGCGCCTGCACGAACGAAAAGGCGCGCTGCTCAGCTTCGCTATTTGCCGGCTTAACGCAGATCGCAACCACCGCGAACGGCGTCGCCGGCACCCCACAGTCGTCGCGCCGCAGCCAGAATATATAGGTCGGCTCGGCGCCCGCCATGCACTGCTCGCCATTGACGGCGGGCTCGCGTTCGGCGTTGCGGATGGTCTGCGGAAGCAGCGACATCAGCGCCGGCTCGACCGAAATCTCGGTCGACCAATGCAGCCCGCCGAGCGCATTGAAAACGCTCACGCTGTTCATGCGCGGCAATAAGGCGCGCAGCAGCTGAGCGTACGGCTCCAGCGACGGATCGATGACCACCGGCCGCTCGGGCACGGATATATTCATGTGTTCTCGTAATCCTCTGGTGCACAAGCATCGCCGCACGAGCGACCATAATCCTTGACGGATGTCGCTTTTCCCTCATCCAATCCGAGATAGACCGCTCACTGGCTTGGGATCGTGCCGCTCGGCCCCGGCAGGCCTGAATTTGGGGCCCCGGGACCGGTACCGCCGGGCGCCCTGGCCTCAAGGCCCGTCTTACGGGGAGGGGCTGCGCGCCTTGAACCAGGGAGCCGGATCCACGGGCTTGCCGCCGCGGCGGATCTCGAAATAAAGCTCGGGCGCGACCCGGCCTCCGGTATCCCCGGCCGCGGCGATCGCCTCACCGGCGCCGACCGATTCGCCCACCGCCTTGAGCAGCCGGTCATTATGGCCATAGAGGCTCAAATAGCCCTCGCCATGATCGACGATCGCCAACAAACCCAGCCCGGGGAGCCAATCGGCGTACACCACGCGCCCGGCCGACACGGCTTTGACGGGCGCATCGCGTTCGGTGGCAATGACGACTCCTTCCCATTTCACGCCGCTCGCTCGCTTGTCGCCGAACTTCGCCGTCACGTGGCCTGCAACCGGCCACGGCAGCTCGCCGCGTGAGCGACCGAAGGCGGTGGCGTTATCCGGCGGCGCTACCGATTTCAACGAGCGGTTCAGTTCCTTGAGCAGTCCCTCGAGATCGGCTTGCTGGCTCTTGAGCCGTGCCAGGCTCTGCTCGCGCGTGCGCGCCGCGGCCGTGAGACTGGCCAGCACCTGTTGCCGGTCATTGCGCGCGCGCTCGAGCTGCTGCAACTGCAGCTGCTGTGCCGCTTTGAGCTTCGCCAGCTCGGTCTGCTGCTGCGCCAGCTCGACATCGAGCTCATCGAGGCGCTGCCCCTGCGCCTGGATCTGCGCGATCTGGTCGGCGCGTGCACGACCGAAATAGCCGTAATAGGCAAACAGCCGGCTGCTACGCAGCGGGTCCTGCTGATTGAGCAGCAGTTTAAGCGGCTCCTCCCGCCCGATCACGTAGGCCACGCGCAGCTGTGCGGCGAGCGCTGCGCGCTCATTTACCAGGGCTTGCTGCTGCTGCGTCCTGGTCTGTGCCAGGGCGGCGCGGCGTGCGCTGCGATCCGTGTATTCGCGGTTGACACGGCCGAGCTCGGCGCGCACCTGACCGAGCGACAGCTCCGCCGCACGCAGATTGCCCGACAGCCGGTCGCGCTCGAGCGCATCACGGCTGACTTGCTGCGTAATCCGGTCGATTTTCTCGCGCAGGACCCGCAGCTCGGCTTCGGCTTTTGCCGGCGCAGCCGCCTCGAGCGGCCCCGCCAGCGCGGCCATGAGTGCGATTGTGATCATAATGAGGGTCGGGTAACGTGACCGCATACCTTTCAGGGGCGAGATGGGAGCCTAAGCCGAGTATTTCACGCGGGCAGCGTTGCGTCTGCACCGCATTGGCGCGTGCCGCTTAGCCCTGCCCGCAAGCCCGACCAGCTATAATCAACGGCTTGCCATAGCGAGCCTGAGTGCGTGAGGCGATGGATCGACTGCTCGAATATTCCAGCCACCATCCGTGGCTCGCGGCCTTCGCGGTCGCCACCGCCATGGCGGTCCTGGCCTACGAGCTGCGCCTGCGCGCCGAAAGCTTCGCTGCGCTGGGGCCACAGGATGTGATTCGGCTGATGAATCAGGGCGCTACGGTACTCGATGTGCGCGGCCAGGCGGCCTTCCACGAAGGCCACATCAGCGGCGCGCGTCATTTCGACGCTGCGCAAATCGCCAGCGCCGGCGACGCGCTCAAGAAATACAAGGAGCGCCCGCTGATCGTCTATTGCGACCGCGGCACGACCGCGGCCGCCACGGTGCGCGCCCTGACGCAGCAAGGCTTCACCAAAGTGTTCAACCTGCGCGGCGGCATCACAGCCTGGCGCGCCGAGAACCTGCCGCTGGCACGTGAATGAGTCGCGCAGAGAATCGAGGCAATGGCTACCGAGCTGGTGGTGATGTACGCAAAATCCTGGTGCCCCTATTGCGAGCGCGCGCGCGCGTTGCTGACGGGCAAAGGCGTCAGTTTTCGGGAAATCGATATCGAGGCACAGCCCGAGCAGCGTGAGGATATGATCCGTCGCTGCGGTCAGTACACCGTGCCGCAGATCTTCATCGGCGATCGCCATGTCGGCGGCTCGGACGACATCCATGAGCTCGATGCAGCCGGCGGCCTGGATCCGCTGCTGCTGCAGCGCTGATATCGCAATCGGCCCCTAAGCAACAAGGTTTACGACATATATGGCCACTGAACAAGCCCCGGCCGCGGTGGATACCGCAGCACCGTCCACCACACTCGCGCTTCAAGGCGTCTACCTGAAAGACTGCTCTTTCGAGTCACCCCAGGGCCCGCGTGGCAATGGCGAGTGGAATCCGCATATCTCGCTGGATCTGAACACCACCGTGCAACCGATCGCCGGCGACGTGCGCGAAGTGGTGCTGACCATCACGGTTTCGGCGAAGCAGGCGGAACAGACGCTGTTTCTGGTCGAGGTCAAACAGGCTGGCGCCTTCCTGATGCAGAATCTCTCCGCGGAGGAATACAAGCGCGCGATCGGCAGCATCTGCCCGAATGTGCTGTTCCCGTACGCGCGGGCGGTGGTGTCGCAGCTCGTGAGCCAGGGCGGTTTTCCGCAGCTGCTGCTGCCGCCGGTGAACTTCGACGCCCTGTATGCCAGCTCGCAGAACGAAGGCGCCAACGCGACCAGGAATTAGGGGCCGGTCCCGTGCGGGCGACCCCCTTCGTGCATGCCGACATCGTCGTGCTCGGCGCGGGCTCCTGGGGCACCGCACTCGCAATCCAATGCGCGCGTGCCGGGCGGCCGGCGCGGCTGTGGGGCCGCGATCGCGCCCACGTCGAGGCGATGGCGCGTGAGCGCACCAATCGGCGCTACCTGCCCGATGTCGGATTCCCCGACAGCCTGCAGCTGATCGGGCAGCTCGAGGCCGCGATCGACGGCGTCGACGACGTGCTGATCGCAGTGCCGAGTCATAGCTTTCGCGTGCTGCTGACGCGGCTCAAGCCGCTGCTGCCGGCCGCCACACGGCTATGCTGGGCGACCAAAGGCTTCGAACTCGACAGCGGCAAGCTGCCCAATGAGGTTGCGCATGAGGTGCTGGGCTCGGGCCGCGCCGTCGCCGTGCTCTCCGGCCCCACCTTCGCCGCGGAAGTCGGCGCCGGCCTGCCGACCGCGATGACCATTGCCTCGCCGGATGCCGATTATGCCGAGACACTCGCCCACGATCTGTCCTCCGCCAGCTTTCGTGCCTATACCTCGACCGACATCACCGGCGTCGAGGTTGGTGGCGCGGTCAAGAACGTGCTGGCGATCGGTGCCGGCCTGTCGGACGGCCTGGGCTTCGGTGCCAATACCCGCATCGCGTTGATCACGCGCGGCCTGGTCGAGATGACGCGCCTGGGGGTCGCGCTGGGTGCGCGCCGCGAAACCTTCATGGGTCTCGCGGGCCTCGGTGACCTGGTGCTGACCTGTACCGACAACCACTCACGCAATCGCCGCTTCGGTCTCGCGCTCGCCCAGGGCGCCGGCGTCGAGCTGGCATTGGCCGAGATAGGCCAGGTGGTCGAGGGCTACCACGCGGCCGCAGCATTGCGTCGCGTCGCCGCGCGCGAGCATGTGGTGATGCCGATCGCCGAGGGGATCTACGGCGTACTCTATGAACAGCTGCCCGCCGAGTACGTCGTGCGCGGCTTGATGGAGCGGCCGATCAGACCGGAGTTCGACTAGCCGCCCGCGGCCTCGACATCGACGGCTGGCATCGCGTAGCGGTTCTGGCGCCAGGCCTCGTACACCACCACGGCGACCGCATTGCCCAGATTGAGGCTACGATTCCCTGGGCGCATCGGAATACTGATCCGTCGGTCCGGCGGCTGTGGCCGCAGCAAGTCGCCCGGCAGGCCCCGGGTTTCCGGACCGAACAAGAACGCGTCACCGGGCTGGTATCGAAGCTCCGAATAACAATTGCTGCCGCCGGTCTCGACCGCGAATACGCGCGCGCCCGGCAGCTGCGCCAGGCAATCGGCGATGCCGGGGTAGCTGCGCAGTATCGCCAGCTCGGCATAGTCGAGTCCGGCGCGCCGCACCGAGCTGCGATCCAGCTCGAAGCCGAGCGGCTCGATCAGATGCAGCGTGCAGCCGGTATTGGCGCAAAGGCGAATGATGTTGCCGGTGTTCGGCGGTATTTCGGGCTGGTAGAGAATCACGTGAAACACAGCACTAGCCTAAACGATCGCGGTGCTACGGTTAATCGTCCATTGTGACGCGCAACCTCCAAAGAGATAATCGACCGATGAACGCCACCGCTGCAGTGACTGTCCGGCCGCCGTCGCTGGCGGCCCGCTTCTGCGGGCTCGAGCTGGCATCGCCGATCGTGCTGCTCTCCGGCTGCGTCGGCTTCGGCGAGGAATACACGCGCGTCGAAGGTTTCAGCAACCGCGACGCGGGCGCCATCGTGCTCAAGGGGACCACCGCTGAGCCGCGGCTGGGCAATGCACCGCACCGGGTATACGAAACGCCGGCCGGCATGCTCAACGCGATCGGATTGCAGAATCCCGGCGTCGATTACGTGGTGAGCCGGATTCTGCCGATGCTCGACTTCAGTGAGACGCGCTTTATCGCCAACGTCTGCGGCTCCACGATTGAGGAGTACGTGGAAGTCACGCGCCGCTTCGACGACTCGCCTATCGATGCGATCGAGATCAACATCTCCTGTCCCAACATCAAGCAGGGCGGCGTGCAGTTCGGCAATGTCCCGGAGATGTCGGCGCGCGTGGTCGAAGCCTGCCGCCGTGTCACCAACAAGCCGCTGATCACCAAACTGTCGCCGAACCAGACTGACATCCGCGAGAACGCGCGCGGCTGCATCGAAGCGGGCACTGACGCCTTCGCGGTCATCAATACCGTGACCGGCATGGCGGTGGACCTTGCGAGCCGACGCCCGGTGCTCGGCAACGGCCAGGGCGGTCTCTCGGGTCCGGCGATCAAGCCGATCGCGCTGCTTAAGGTCAGGGAAGTTTATGAAGTCGCCGGCCCGAAGCGCATTCCGATCATCGGCCAGGGCGGCATCACCAACCTCCAGGACGCGCTCGAGTTCATCATCGCGGGCGCCAGTACCGTCGGCCTGGGCACCGCATTGTTCTACGACCCGCTGCTGTGCAAGACGGTCAACTCCGGGCTGGCGCAATACCTGGGCTCGCAGGGCCTGAGTTCGATCTCGGAACTGGTCGGTACGCTCGATATGGGCATGCACGCCACCGGGCCCGCCTGTTAATCTGCCCGATATGGGCGTTGCCGAAGAACTCGAGCGGCTGCAAGCCTTGCGCGATCGCGGCGCGATCAGCGACGAGGAATTCACGCGTGCCAAGGCGCAGGTGCTCGATGAGCCCGCAGGCTCGCGCAGCGGCGCGCATCGCTCTTTTTTACATCAGCTCGCGCGCTCTCGCAGTGATCGTGTCATCGGTGGCGTTTGCGGGGGACTCGGCCATAGCACCGACCTGCCGTCCTGGGCCTGGCGTGTGATCTTCTGCCTCACGCTGCTGTATTTCGGCGTCGGGCTGCTGATCTACATCCTGTTGTGGATTTTCCTGCCGCAAGACCATTAGCTCGCTAACGGCTATCCGTCCATTCCGGGCACTTGCATCCCCGGGACCGGCAGACCCACGGCGCGATCGACGATAAAGCGCGGCCGGCGCTTGGTCTCCATGTAGATCTTGCCGACGTACTCGCCGAGAACGCCGATCGAGAGTATCTGTACTCCGCCAATAAAGGTTATCGGCAGCACGGTCGAGGCCCAGCCCGGTACCGCCGACGGTTTGGTCAGCGCGACCACCAGCACCCAGATGCTGACCGCCAGCGCAAACAGCGAGGTCAGCAGTCCCAGTATCGAGATCACGCGCAATGGTACCGCCGAGAACGACGTGATGCCGTCGATTGCCAGGGCCGACATCCGCGACAGCGAGTACTTGGTCGATCCGGCCCTGCGTTCGCGCCGATCATAGAAAACCTGCGCCGAGCGCAAGCCGATCAGCCGCACGATCCCCCGCAGGAACAGGTTGACCTCGCCGTACTGGCGCAGGATCTCAACGGCCCGACGGCTCATCAGGCGGTAGTCGGCGTGGTTGTCGATGACGTCCACACCGAGGCGGCGCATCAGCCCATAGAACCCGGCGGCGGTCATTCTCTTCAACCGGGTGTCGCTCGGCCGCAACCCGCGCACCCCGTACACGATGTCATGACCCTGCTGGTAATAGTCGAGCATCTGCGGGATCACCGTGAGATCGTCCTGCAGATCGGCATCGATGCTGATCAGCACATCGCCGGGCGCAATGGTCAGTCCGGCGAGCAGCGCGTGCTGGTGGCCCACATTGCGCGACAGCAACAACCCGGCGATGTGGCCCGGATGCGCGCGCGCGAGCTGCTCGATCAGCGCCCAGGTCCGATCGGTGCTGCCGTCGTCGACAAACAGCACCAGGCTTCGAGGGCCGCAGCGACCGATGTCGCGCTGCTGCTCGATCAATTCGAGCAGCTGGCCGGCGGTAGCTTCGACCACCAGCTCCTCGTTGTGGCAGGGCACGACGAAGGTAACGGCCGGGTACTCGGGCGCAGTGATTGCGGCCACTCCGCTCTCGAGTTCGCTCATCAGCTGGCCAGCAGGTACAAGCCGGCCAGCACCAACGCTACGCCGCCGCCGGCCTTGAGCGTGAGGCTTTCGCCCAGCGTCAACGCGGCGCCGAGGTAAACCAGGACGAAGGTCAGAGCCGTGAACGCGTAGACCACGACCAGTTTTTCCTTCGACAGCACATAGATCCACAATATCGTGCCGCACAGGTACAGCAGCAGCCCGATCGCGACCGGGGTATTGAGAAATTCCACGGCGTGGGTCTTGTGCTGGGCGCCGACTTTCAACAGCAGCTGGCCGCATGCGGCTGCCAACGATGCTGTCAGGAGCATTAATACGGATGGCAGAGTCACGCGCGCCCCGGTGGCGGATGGCGCTGTGCCTGGGCCCGGGTGGCCCGCTCCTTCATCCGGGCGAATGCCGTCATGACCGGCACCGGCACCCGGCGCAGCAACTGCTTTCTGATCCGGTAGCTCAGCGGCGAGAGGTCAGGCACGCTACGGCTTTCCGGGAGCAGACTTGCCTGCAGGGCTTCACTCAATCGTGCCATCGCATCGCGGCTCACGTACAGCAGTGTGTTATATCGATACCATCGATCAATACCGGGATCGGCGAGAATGCGCGGTCGCAGACAGTCGAGCGCCAGGTAGCCTCTACGGAAAAACAGTCCGCGCCAATAGTCATAGCTGCGTTCGTTCACATGCTCGTGGCCGCCTTGACCAGGCGGTGCGGCGGAGAACACGATCACCTCGCCGTGCCGAATCAAGCTGTCGAGCAGCGGCTCGGCACTGCTCTCGGGAAGATGTTCGGCCACCTCGAGGCATTGGACCAGACTGAAGCTACGCCCCAGGTCGAAGCGCTGTTGCAAATCATGTGCGCAAAAGCGCTCGGGCGCAAACAGCAGCTTGCTGCGATCGACATATGATCCATCCACACCGAACACATCGTCCACACCGTGGCTCTGCCACACGAGAAGCCAGGCGCCCTGGCCGCAGCCGACATCGAGCACCGAGCTCGGTGAGAGCTGCTGCTGCAGCAAGGGCACGATGCGTTCGGCCGCCGCGCGGGCGCTCGCATTGACATACTCGAAGAAGCTGGCGTCGTAGGAGGACATTTCGTGCAGGCTGCTCGGGTAGCGACCAGGCCGCGTGCGGTGGTAGAGCACGATTGCGGCCGCCACCAGCACTGGATCGATTGGTTTGCGGTAACGGCCCTCGATGATGCCATCGCGCTGGACAGCCAGGGACAGCAGCATGCCGAGCGCGCACGCCGGCAGCAGCCATTCCCGGCCACGGAAGCCGCGGCGCAGTACGCCCCACGCGACCACCAGCATCAGCGGCGGCCACAGCCAGCGCGTCCATACGGTCGCGAGACCGCTGAGGGCATTCGGATCGTTGTCGGGCCAGCTTTGTCCGAACAACAGATAAAGCAGATTTTCCTCGTATTGGCGTCGCCAGGGAAACGTACGCTCGCTCTGCAGGCGCTTTTTCTCCTCAATCCAGCTCGCGCGGCCGCGCGCCACATCGATCCTGATGTAGGCCGTGCCGCGGCGATCGGTGGTCCAATCGGAAAACGGGTAAAACGTCGGATTGTAAAAACTCGGCGTTCCAAAGCCCCAGCCGCCGAGCTCTCCGGCGTCGATGCTGATGTCGTGCTTGCCGCTCACACTGTAGATCTCGGACAGGTACAGGTTGCCGAGCGGCGCGAAGAAGCCGAGCGTCGACCTGGCATGCAGTCCGGCCGGCACCGCCAGAATGCAGAATGCAGCCGCCGCGATCATCGCCTTGGCGAGTCGCTGCCGCTGCGTGACCCACAGCGTCGCCAGACACAGTGCGGCCATCGGCAGCGCGATGCTGCGCGTGAATATCGCGCATACCCACAGGGCACTCGCCAGCGCGTAGGCCGCCAGGCTGTGCTTGCGCGCGCAGCGAAAGGTTGCCCAGAACGCGAAACCGGTCAGCGTCAGCAGCAGCGTCTCGGTCATGAAATAGGCGTAGAGGCCGATAAAGCCCGGTATCAGACCGATGATCAGGCCGCCGGTCAGAGCCTGTGCCCGGGGCAGCAGTTCGCGCAGCGCGCGGTACCAGCCATAGGGCATCGCGGCACACAACAGGCCGCAGCCCAGCACGATGGTCGGTTCGTCGCCGTGGCTTGCGGCGCGCAGCAGATAGATCCAGAGCTGATACAGGTACGGATCCCCGGCGCCGATCAGATCCGGGAAGAAAAACCGCCCGCCGTTGGACCAGTGTCGGGCGGGATCGGAAAACAAATGCCTCAGCGGCGAATCAAAAAACGGAAATAGCAGACGCCACAGCAGTACCACACCAAAGGCCCATCTCAGCCAGTTCTCAGTTCGCGCTTGCAGTGTCGGCTGGTCCGGCGGGCCCACGCATCGGTACTTCGTAATTGATCGTGCGCCACCTAGGTTAGCAGAACGCTCTCGCCGGCATCGTTCCAGGCACAAGCAATGGCACAATGGCACCATGACGGACCAGGCGGATCGACCGGAGTATTGATGCCGAGTTCAAGCGCGATGCTCCCGCCCTCGGCCACCCACGCCGCCGTCGCCTGGGCCGGCGTCGCGACCATGCTCGCGGCCGTCGCGGTGCTGAACTTCTGGCCGCCGTTCGACCAGATCGCCTACCTGGCTCTGGTCGTCATGGGCTGCACCGCGCTGGGAATTTTCCTGCCGGATCTGCTGTGGCAGAAGGTGCAGCGGCGTGTTCTGGCGGCGACGCCGGGGCGCGGCGACTGGCCGCGGGTTGGAACCAAGTGTGTCGGCCTCGCCGGCAGCATCGGCTTCATCGCACTGCTGTACTGGCTGTTTCCCGAGTACAACCAGGGCCAGGAATTCTACGGCAACTACTACGCCGCACTGAAAGTGCTGCTCCCGGGCTGGGCCGTGCTCGCAGCGCCGTATCTCTATTGGGTCGATCGGCGCATGGCGCAGCCCCTGGATGGCCTGTGGCAGATGGGCCGATTGCTGCTGTGCCGGTGGCGCGGCCTCGACGCGCGGCTGATAGGGCAGCATCTGCTGGGTTGGCTGGTGAAGGGCTTCTTCCTGCCGCTGATGTTCACCTACTTCTGCGACAATCTGACCAAGCTGCTGCACTACGATCTCAATCTGCTGCACAACTTCCAGGGCGTCTACGACTGGGCCTACTTCTCGATGTACTTCATCGACGTGAGTCTGGTGTCGATGACGTATCTGATGGCGCTCAAGGCCGCCGACACACACATCCGCTCCACCGAGCCCACCGCGCTCGGCTGGATCAGCGCTCTGGTGTGCTATCAGCCGTTCTGGTCGCTGATCAGCCGGCAATACATCGACTACGACACCGGCCTCTCATGGGGCGTGTGGTTCCACGACACGGCGTGGCTGTTCGACTTATGGGGTTGCCTGATACTGTTGATGGTGGCCGTGTATGTCTGGGCCACGATCGCCTTCGGCGCACGTTTCTCGAACCTGACTCATCGCGGCATCATCACCAACGGCCCCTATCGCTACACCAAGCATCCCGCGTACCTGGCGAAGAATCTGTCCTGGTGGTTGATCTCGACGCCGTTCATGCTCAGCGGCGGCGTTCAGGCCACGCTGCGGCGCTGCCTGCTGCTCGGGCTGCTGAACCTGATCTATTACCTGCGCGCCAAGACCGAAGAGCGGCACCTGGCGCTCGACCCGGTGTATCAACGGTACGCCGAATGGATCGATGAGCACGGCCTGCTGCGCGGCCTCAATCGCATTCCGGGTATCGGTGCGCTGGCGCGCTGGCGGCCCAGATTTTCAGCCTACAGTCCGCCGACACCGCTCAACGATCGGATTTGACGCTGGGTGGCTCGCCCAAGCGTGGCTCGCCCAGGCGTGGCTCGCGCTGACGTGGCTCGCGCAACCACAGCGTGCGCGTCGGATAGGCGAATTCGATTCCGATCCCGGCGAACGAATGCAGGATGTGCCGGTTGACCTGGTCCAAAGCGGCGGTCAGGTTGCGCGTGGGCGTGTTCTCGACGAAGAAGCAGACTTCGAACAGCAGCGCCGAGTCCCCCAGTTCGCGCAACATGCAATGCACGAAGCGCGCGCCCGGGTAGGCGGCGACCGCCTCCGCCACCAGCTTTGGCACCAGGTCCAGTTTCTCGAGCGGCGTGTCGTACGCCATGGCCAGCGTGAATAGCGCGCGCCACTCGCTCGCGCGGCCCAGATTGCGCACGCGGCTCTTGAGCAGATCCGCATTGGCGATGATGATCTGCTCGCCGGTGACACTGCGCAGGCGCGTGCTCTTGATGCCGATCTGCTCCACCGCGCCTTCGAAGGTATCGATACGCAAGGTATCGCCGATGACGAACGGCTTGTCGAGCGCGATCGACAGCGAGGCAAACAGGTCGCCGAGAATCGCCTGCACCGCGAGCGCGATCGCGATCCCGCCGACGCCCAGGCCGGCAATCAGCGGCCCGACGTTGATGCCGAGATTCTCCATCGCCAGCAGCGCGACGACGACCCAGATGATGAGTCCCAGCACGAAGAGAACGACGTCCATGGTGCCGGTCAGACGCGCATCGCCGGTTCGCGCCTCGTGCCGGCGCAGCGCGAAGCGAGCGGCCGCCGCGGTCCAGATGCCAATCTGTAGCCAGAAGCCGACGACGATCGCGACCTGGAAAGCCTCATCGACGCGCTTGGGCAGCGTCAGGATGCGCTCGGCCGCGTATAGAGCGACGATCCACAGCACGACGCGGCTGGTGTGATCGGCGAGGTGCGCGACCAGCGCGACCGCCAGCGGCGGCTCGCGATCGGCGTAGCGATGGCGTCGCGCGCGCAGGTAGCCGCGCATCACCGGCAACACCGTAAAGGTCAGCAGGAAGGCCAGCAGGGCGCAGAACCAGGCGCTGACGCTGTTATCGAGCAGCGTCTGATGGGCGAGTTGCGACCAGGTGGACATACCCGCGGGATGATAGCAACGCGGCCGGTGCCCTGGCAGGCCAACGCACTGCTATTCCTTGCGTGGCAGGAAGCCTGTATCCGGTGGTCAATCGATCAGAGGTATCGAACCACATCGCGCAAATTTAGTTATCAAATTTGCGCGATGTGGTTCGATACCTTTCAGCGGTTACCGCCGAATACCGGCCTCATGGCGAGCGAAATGGCGGGGCGCTGGCACGCCCCCAGGGCACCGGCGCCCGATCGATCACTCCTGATCGTCTATGTCGTCCAGCCCCAGCTCTTTGAGTTTGCGCGTCAGCGTGTTGCGCCCCCAGCCCAGGAGCCTTGCGGCCTCCTGTCTATGGCCCCGGGTGTGCCTGAGTGCCACGCGAATCAACGTCCGCTCGAACGCCGGCAACGCATCATCGAGCAGCGGCCGCGGTGGCGATAACGCGTGTCGGTCGGCCCACGTGGCCAGCGCAGTAATCCAGTCCTGCTCGGCCGGTGCGCTCGAGACCGCGCCGATGATCTCCGGCGGCAGATCTTCCGCACGGATTTCGTTACCCGGCGCCAGCACCGTGAGGCGGCGGCACAGGTTCACCAGCTCGCGCACGTTGCCGGGCCAGGAGTAGGCACGGAGCTTCTCGCCTGCATCCTCGGTCAGTGTCTTCGCCTCGACGCCGAGTTCCTGGGCGGCGATGCGCATGTAGTGCTCGAGCAGGTCCGCCACGTCCTCGCGCCGCGCGCGCAGCGGCGGCAGCTCGATACGGATGACGTTGAGACGATGGAACAGGTCCTCGCGGAACAGGCCCAGGCGCACCCGGTCCTCGAGATTCTGGTGAGTCGCCGCTATCACGCGCACGTCGACGCGGATCGGGGTCTGACCGCCGACGCGGTAGAACTCGCCTTCGGCCAGCACGCGCAACAGTCGCGTCTGCAACGAGGTCGACATGTCGCCGATCTCGTCGAGGAACAGCGAGCCGCCATCGGCCTGCTCGAAGCGGCCGCGGCGCAGGCTGTCGGCACCGGTAAACGCGCCCTTCTCGTGGCCGAACAGCTCGGACTCGAGCAGCTCGGCCGGAATCGCCGAAGTATTGAGCGCGATGAATGGCTTGTTGGCCCGTGGGCTGTGCTCGTGCAGCGCGCGCGCCGCGAGCTCCTTGCCGGTGCCGGAATCGCCGGTAATCAGTACGTTCACGCTCGATCGCGACAAACGGCCGATGGCGCGAAACACCTGCTGCATGGCGGGCGCACGGCCGAGCAGATCGGGTATCGTCGGCGTCAACGCGGCGCCGGCCTCGCCGCTGCGCACGCCGGCCGCCGCGGCCCGCTTGACCAGATCGACGGCTTGATCGATATCGAACGGCTTCGCCAGATATTCGAACGCCCCGCTCTCATAGGCCGACACCGCACTGCCCAGATCCGAGTACGCCGTCATCACGATCACCGGCAACTCGGGATGGGCGTCATGAACCCGGCGCAACAGGTCGAGTCCCGACTGTCCGGACATCCGAATGTCGGTAATCAGCACATCGGGTGTGTCATTGCGCAGCGCCGCGAGTGCGGGCTCCGCGGCATCGAAGGCCTTTGGCAGCATGCCGCCATTCTTCAGCGCCCGTTCCAGCACCCAGCGGATCGAAGTGTCGTCGTCTACCAGCCAGACACGCAGTGGTTGTGCATTCATTCGGTGCCCTCGAGCGGCAATAACAGTGAAAATACGGTGCAGCCCGGACGGCTCTCGAACTCGACGATGCCGCGATGGCGGGTCACGAGATCCTGGGCCACTGCCAGTCCCAAGCCGGTGCCATTGGGGCGGCTCGTGACTAGCGGATAGAACACGCTGCGATACAACTCCGGCGGTACACCGTGCCCGTTGTCCTCGATCTGCAGGTTCACCACCAGGCGATGGCGCTCGGTGCCGATATTGATGTTCGACAGCGCACGCGTGCGCAGCGTGACGTGGCCGCCGGCCGGCTCCACCGCCTGCAAGGCGTTGCGCGCGACGTTGAGCAGCGCCTGGATGATCTCATTGCGGTCGAACAGGCCGCTCGGCAGGCTCGGGTCATAGTCGCGATCGATCACGACGCCCGACGGGGCCTCGCTGCGCAGCAGGTGGTACACGTGCTCGCACAGCTCATGAATGTTGACTAGCGTCATTTGCGGCGGGCGCGACGGGCCGAGCATGCTGTCCACCAGCGCGCGCAGGCGGTCGGCCTCATTGATGATGACCGTGGTGTATTCCTTCAGCGCGCCATCGTGCAGCTCGCGATCGAGCAGTTGCGCCGCCCCGCGCAGGCCGCCGAGCGGATTCTTGATCTCGTGCGCGAGCTGGCGAATCATCAGCCGGCTGCCATCGAGTCGCGAGAGCATCTCGCTTTCGCGCGTGATTCGCTGGCGCGTCCTGGCGTCGGCCAGCTCCAGCAGCAGATGAGTTCCCGTGACCTGGCCTTCGAGCGGCGTCGCGGTCACGTCGACTACCACGGGCTCGCGCATGCCGGCCGGCCCGGTCGGTGTCAGCACAATTTCATGTCCGGCGCAGGTCTCGTTGCGCTCGAGCGAGCGGCGCAGGATGCCGTCGAGGGCCAACGGCTCGGCAAACAGCCCGGTGATGGGCCGGCCGCGGGCTTTGTTCAGCCCGACAGCGAGCAGATCCTGCGCACCGACGTTGGCGTAGACCACGCACAGATGGCCATCGAGCACCACCACGCCGGTCGACAGTATGTCGAGCAGATCTGCCGGATCGAAATGCGACAGTGGCGAGGGCGCGAATTGTTCAATCGCCACCGCGCGCCTCCGGCTCGGCGCGCCGTCGCGGCCGCAGGTGTGGCCTCAGTGCCCTCGGGCGGGCGAGGTCGGAGACAGCAGGGAGGGCTGCCGTACGTAGAAGGTGACCGGCGGGGAGCGGCAGACCTGCTTGCCATCGGCGTCGCGTACCACGGCGTTCACGGTATGGGCACCGCGTTCGGGCGCTGTCACCTGAAACTCCAGCCGACCGGCGGCGGGGGCAATCGGATCCAGCGGCACGCCGTCGACCGTCACCGCCAGCTGATCCCCGGGCCGCAGCCCCGGACTGAGCTGCACCGCCACCGGTACGATGTCGGGAGCGAAAAACGAGGCCTCGGCAGCCGGCTGTGCGATGCCGCAGGACTGATATGGCGAGGCTGGCTCGTCCGGCGCTGCCGCCGCTGGCGCCGCCGGCAGCGGCGGCGCGCGATAGGTCTGCGCCGACGGCAGCTGAATCACTTGCGCGCCCGGCTGCGGCGTATCCGAATAATGCACCACGCCCTGGGCATCGACCCAGCGATAGGTCGTGGTCGTTTGCGCCACGGCGCTGCCTGCCCAGGCCCGCGGCGCCAGCGGCGCCAGCACGGCCAGTGCCGCCAGCACGGCCAGTGCCGCCAGGCTGAGTGAGACGAAGCGTTGCATCGGCTGCAAGCATATCCCCCGCGCGGCTCGCTGACACACAAAAACGTCCGTCGGCGCTGGTTCCGCGATGCCGGGTGTTGATTACCGCCGCGGATGCCGCGCCACGCTTCACGCTGACCTCAGACGCTGTAGTACATGTCGAACTCGACCGGATGCGTGGTCATGCGCAAGCGCGTGACTTCCTGCATCTTCAGCCCGATATACGCATCGATCACATCGTCGGTGAACACCCCGCCGCGCTTGAGGAATTCACGGTCGTGATCGAGCTGCTCGAGCGCCATGTCCAGCGAATGGCACACGGTCGGGATGTGCGCGGCCTCTTCGGGCTCCAGATCGTACAGATCCTTGTCGGCCGGATCCCCCGGGTGGATCTTGTTCTGAATGCCGTCGAGCCCGGCCATCAGCATGGCCGCGAAGGCAAAGTACGGGTTGGCGCTCGCATCCGGGAAGCGCACCTCGATGCGCCGCGCCTTCGGGCTCGACACCCAGGGCACGCGGATCGAGGCCGAGCGGTTGCGCGCGGAATACGCCAGTAAGGTCGGCGCTTCAAAGCCCGGCACCAGGCGCTTGTAGCTGTTGGTGGTCGCGTTGGTCAGCGCATTGAGCGCCTTGGCGTGCTTGATGATGCCGCCGATGTAGTACAGACAGCTCTCCGAGAGCCCCGCGTACTTGTCCCCCGCGAAAATGTTTCTGCCCTCCTTGCTCAGCGACTGGTGCACGTGCATGCCGTTGCCGTTGTCCCCCACCAGCGGCTTGGGCATGAAGGTCACGCTCTTGCCGTAGTTCGCTCCCACGTTCATCAGCGCGTACTTGAGTATCTGCACCTCATCGGCCTTCTTCACCAGCGTGTTGGCACCGATGCCGATCTCGGCTTGCCCGGCCGTGGCTACCTCGTGGTGATGCACCTCCACCACCAGCCCCATCTCCTCGCACGCCTTGCACATCGCGGCGCGAATGTCCTGAAACGCATCGACCGGCGGTACCGGAAAATACCCGCCCTTGACCCCAGGACGATGCCCCTTGTTGCCCTCCTCGTAGCTCGTCTCCGAGTTCCAGGCCCCCTGAATCGAATCGACTTCGTAGAACGCACTGCGTAAATCCGCGCCCCAGCGCACGCTGTCAAAGATGAAAAATTCATTCTCCGGCCCAAACAGCGCCGAATCGGCAATGCCGGTGGATTTAAGATAGGCCTCAGCACGCTTGCCCAGCGAGCGCGGGTCGCGCTCATAGCCCTGCATCGTCATCGGCTCGATCACATCACAGCGCAGGTCCACCGTGACGTCTTCAAAAAACGGATCGATCAGCGCCGTGGAGGCATCCGGCAGCAAAATCATGTCCGATTCGTTGATCCCCTTCCAACCCGCTATCGAGGAGCCGTCGAACATCTTGCCTTCGACAAAGAACTCCTCCGTCACGTAGCGCGCCGGTATGCTCACGTGCTGCTCCTTGCCCCGCGTATCGGTAAAGCGCAGATCCGCCCACTTCACCTCCTTCTCCTTGATCATCTTCACCACATCGCTTGAACTCATACCGCCTCCGTTAGTCGATCGTTCTTCTCTGATCATTCTTAATTACGCTGGGACCGGCTTTATTGCACTCTGCATGCCAATCCTGCGTTGCTGAAATCAGCGATTAATTCAGTGACTTAGCAAATGTCTCGGCATCGCCGAGAGCGCCTTCGCACGAGTATAGTGCGCGTCGAAAATGGGTGCCCCATTTTCGTGCAACGAGCCTTCGCTTCCTGCCCCGGAGCGGGGCGAAGGCGCTTCACTGCGCTGCGCCTCGCTTATACTCGCGCCTGCCTCAAACCGTCTCGATGCTGATGAAAACCACGAAGATCGGCGCCAAGCCCCGCACTTTTCAGGACCTGATCTTTACCCTGCAGCGCTATTGGTCCGAGCGTGCCTGCCTAATCCTGCAGCCTTATGACATGGAGGTCGGGGCGGGGACGTTCCATACGGCGACCTTCCTGCGTTCCATCGGCCCCGAGCCCTGGAGCGCCGCCTATGTGCAGCCGTCACGCCGTCCCACCGACGGCCGCTATGGGCAGAACCCGTTCCGGCTGCAGCACTACTACCAATACCAGGTGGTGATCAAACCGTCCCCGCCCGACATACTCGAGCTCTACCTCGACAGCCTGCGCGCCCTCGGCTTCGACCCGCGCGTGCATGACGTGCGTTTCGTCGAGGACAACTGGGAATCGCCGACGCTCGGCGCCTGGGGGCTGGGCTGGGAGGTCTGGCTCAACGGCATGGAGATCACCCAGTTCACCTACTTTCAGCAGGTCGGCGGCCTCGACTGCCGGCCGGTGACCGGCGAGATCACCTACGGGCTCGAGCGCCTGGCGATGTACCTGCAGGGCGTCGACAGCATCTTCGACCTCGTCTGCACGGAAGGCGCGCAGGGCCGGGTTACCTATGGCGACGTGTTCCATCAAAACGAGGTCGAACAGTCGAAGTACAATTTTGATTACGCCAATGTCCCGGTGCTGCTACGGCATTTCGACGAGCATGAGCAGGCGTGCAACGACCTGCTCGCTGCCGGGCTGCCGCTGCCCGCCTACGAGCAGGTGCTCAAGGCCTCGCACAACTTCAACCTGCTGGACGCGCGCCGCGCCATCTCGGTGACCGAGCGCGCCCGTTTTATCCTGCGTGTGCGTACGCTGGCGCGCGCCGTCGCGCGGGCCTACTACGCGAGCCGGGAAGCCCTCGGTTTCCCGATGCTGCGTGACGCCGGCGCATCGGCCGCGGTCGCCGCCAGCCTCGAAGGCGCGCTGGCCGTGGACCAGGCGCGGGCATGAATGCGCCCACGCCGCGCGCGCGCATCGAGCGGCGCGATCTGCTGATCGAGCTGGGCACCGAGGAATTGCCGCCGAAGTCTCTGCGCACGCTCGAACAGGCCTTTGCCGAAGGTTTGCGCACGCGCCTGACACAGGCGGGACTGCTCGTCGCGGCCATGGAATCGTTCGCCACGCCGCGCCGGCTCGCAGTCCATATCCGCCGGCTCGCCATCAGAGCTCCCGATCAGCCGATCAAGCGCCGCGGCCCACCGCTCACGGCCAGCTTCGACGACGCCGGCGCGCCCACACGCGCCGCCGCAGCCTTTGCGCACAGCTGCGGCGTGGCACTCGATGCGCTCGGCCGCGAGCGCGATGTCAAAGGCAACGAATACCTGTACTTCGAGGGGCTCAAGAGCGGCGCCGCGACCATGACGCTGCTGCCGGCTCTGGTGCAGCAGAGCCTCGATGCGCTGCCGATTCCGAAACGCATGCGCTGGGGCACCGGCGAGGCGCAATTCGTGCGTCCGGTGCATTGGCTGCTGCTGCTGTTCGGGCGCGAGGTAGTGCCGGCATCGGTGCTCGGCGTCGAATCCGGTGCCCTGAGCTTTGGCCACCGCTTCATGGCGCCCAAGCCGCTGCGCATCGTCTCACCCGCCGGCTATGCCAGGACGCTGCTGACGCGCGGCAAGGTCATCGCCGCCTTCGGCGCGCGGCGCGCCAACATACGCGCGCAGGTTGAGCAGCTCGCGGCGGGCCTCGCCGGCCGCGCGATCGTCACCGACACATTGCTCGATGAGGTCACCGCGCTGGTCGAATGGCCGGTGGCGCTGGCGGGGCAATTCGAGCCGCGCTTCCTGACGCTGCCGCGTGAAGTGCTGATCTCGACGCTGCAGGAGCATCAACGTTATTTCGCGATCGAGAACGACGATGGCTTGCTGCCGTGGTTCATCACCATCAGCAACATCGACAGCCCCGATCCCGATGTCGTGCGCACCGGCAACGAGCGTGTGGTGCGTGCGCGTCTGGCGGACGCGGCCTTTTTCTGGGACCAGGATCGCAAGCAGCCGCTCGCCGAGCGGCGTGGCGGTCTCGATAGCATGACCTTCCACGAGAAGCTCGGCTCGCTGGGCGCGCGCACCGAGCGCATCGCGGTGCTCGCAACCGGTATCGCCGCGCAGATTGGCGCCGATGGCCTCGAGACGGCGCGCGCGGCGCAACTCGCCAAATGCGACCTGCTGACAGCGATGGTCGGCGAGTTTCCCGAACTGCAGGGCATCATGGGACGCTACTACGCGCTCGCCGATGGCGAACTGCCGCGGGTGGCGGAGGCGATCCGCGAGCATTATCTGCCGCGCGGCGCCGGCGATGCCCTGCCGGCTTCGAGCGTCGGCGACGCGGTGGCCCTCGGCGACAAGCTCGATACTCTGGCGGGCATTATTGCCAGCGGCCAGAAGCCGAGCGGCACGCGCGATCCCTTCGGACTGCGGCGCGCGGCCATCGGCGTGCTGCGCATCGTGCTCGAGCATAGCCTCGAGCTGAATCTGATCGAGCTGATCGATCGCGCCGTCAGGCTGCAGCCGATCGCCGGCATCCACACGCAGGCCGACAGCGTCGGCGCCGACATCTACGACTTCGTGATGGAGCGCGCGCGCGCGCAATACCTGGAGCACAGCGCTGACAACGGCATCAGCACCGAGATGTTCGATGCCGTGCTCGCCACCCGGCCGGGGTCGCTGCTGGATTTCGATGCGCGGCTGCGCGCTCTGGTGGATTTTGTAGCGCGTCCGGAAGGCGCAAGTCTCGCCTCCGCCAACAAGCGCATCGCGAATATTCTGCGCAAGTCGGAGGCCTCAGCTGCAATGTCGCAGGCGCGGGCGGTCGCCGGCGAGCTGCTGCGCGAGGATGCCGAGCGCGAGCTGCATGACGCACTGCTGGCATTGCGGGAGCCGGCGGCGGCGGCGGTGATCGCGCGTGACTACGCGCGCGCGCTCGACCTGCTCGCCGGCCTGCGGCCGCAGGTCGATGGATTTTTCGACCGTGTGCTGGTCAATGATCCTGACGCCGCGCTGCGCAACAATCGTCTTGCACTGCTGGCCGAGTTGCGCGCGCTGTTCTGCGGCATCGCCGATCTGTCGCGCCTGCCGGGCTGACCGCCTTGTCGAGCGCTGCACGCCCCACGAGTGCGATCGAGCCGTTGCAGCTGATCGGTTCGCTTGCCTTTACCGCGTTTTTCATGCTGTGGACTTTTTTCTACGCGATCTTCTTCGTGGTCGCGAGCATTTTCCTGCCCTTCCGCGGCCGCTTCGCGCTGGCGCGTGTCTGGGCACGCGTCATCCTTGCGGTGCTGCGCTGGACCTGCCGGCTCGACTATCGCGTGGAAGGTCGCGAGCGGCTGCCGCCCGGGAACCACATCGCGCTGATCAAACATTCCTCGAGCTGGGAAACGATCGCACAGGCGCTGCTGCTGCCGCCGCACGTGTGGGTACTCAAGCGCGAGCTGATCTGGATCCCGTTCGTCGGCTGGGGCATCCGGCAGCTGCGCGCGATCGCGGTCGACCGCGGCGCCGGCCCCGCCGCGGTGCGCGATGTGATCGAGCAGGGCAAGGCGCGGCTGGCCGAGGGCGAATGGATCGTGATCTTTCCCGAGGGCACGCGCATGCCGCCCGGCGAGACACGCAAGTACGGCATCAGCGGGGCGCTGCTGGCAGCGGAGAGCGGCAGGCTGATCGTGCCGGTGGCACACGATTCCGGCTATTACTGGCCGCGGCGCGGCCTATGGAAAAAACCCGGCACCATTCGCGTCATCATCGGCCCAGCGATCGTTGCCGCCGGCCGCAACCCGCGCGAAGTCAACGCCGAAGCGCAATCATGGATAGAAGAGCACTCCACTCATTCGCCCGGACCGGCACCGACACCGGCACCGACACCGACACCGGCGAAAGACCACAGAGAGGAAACGTAACTCACCGAGGTATTGAATCATGCAGCGCATTTTTAATAATAAAAATGCGCTGCATGATTCAATACCTCGGTGCGATGCATGTCCTCTATTGGGTCTTAGCGGCGGTGCCGGTCGGAAAATGCTTGCCAGGAATGTCAATTCGATCCACCAATCCTGCGCTTATTGCCTGCCTGCGGTCTTGTACCCAATATAGCGCGCATGAAATTTCTGGATCCAGATACCGAGGCCGCGGTTCGCGTGTTTCTCGCGCGGCTTCCCCCTGATTTTCGGCTCGAGCATGCCATTCTCTATGGCTCGCGAGCTCGTGGAGAAGACCGACCGGACAGCGATGCTGATCTCGCGCTGATCGTCGCTGAAGGCGCCGACGATTGGCAGCTCGTGGGGAATCTGGCGGAGCTGGCATTCTACGTGTTCCTCGAGACCGGCATCCAAATTCAGCCGGTCCCTATCTCATTAAAGGACTGGCTTCACCCGGAGGGGTTCATGCGGCCAGGTTTCCTCCAAAATGTCGCGCGCGAGGGCATAGTCCTTTGACGATCTCGCCGTTCGTTCGTGACCTCATGCGCAAGAGCGAGCGGTCCTTAAGGACCGCTCGCGAATTGCAGGACCATGATTTTGACGGATCGGTCAACAGATCCTATTACGCAATGTTTAACATTGCACGGGCCACCCTGCTGAGCATCGGCGTGCCGGAACGTGATCTTCCTCGAACGCACAGCGGAGTGATCGCGGCATTCGCACAGCATGCAGTTCATTCAGGTCGTATTGATCCTGAATTGGCTGCCGCTTTCGGTCGCACGGAAGCTCTCAGGTTGCGGGCGGACTATACGGATGCCGAAATCGACCTGAAGACTGCAGCCGATACTCTCGCGCGAGCGGAAACGTTCGTGGCAACCGTCGCTCGCGAATTTGCTCTGCATGAGCCCTCCAGGGCGACGGGATTAGAAAACGACAAACCGGATCATAGCGACAAAGTTTCGGAACCGGGTATCGCCGGCGAGCGGTTGGAGCCGAACTATCCGCACCCACAACCATTTTCACTGGAGGAGGAGCGGCGCCAGGCGCGGGAGAATTGGTTGCGACTTCGGCGCCAAAATATCGAGGGTGCAAGGGACATCGGTCATGGACGGGACACAAGGCGTCACGCCAAACAAGATCTCAGCCATTCACCCGATAATGATTTGGATGAGTAATCAGACGCATGACATTGAAGGCGCCGCAGGATATGAGCCGTCTGTTCGTCAAGCGGAATGATTGTACCGGCACCGACACCGGCGAAAGACCACAGAGAGGAAACGTAACTCACCGAGGTATTGAATCATGCAGCGCATTTTTAATAATAAAAATGCGCTGCATGATTCAATACCTCGGTGCGATGCATGTCCTCTATTGGGTCTTAGCGGCGGTGCCGGCGCTGCTGCCGCTGTGGCCGAATAGGTGCTGGCGCTCTTCGTCCGTGATCTGCGCGCGGTCGCGCTGATAGGACGCCGCTACGCCCTCGTAGGTGCGGATGGTCGCCGGACGTATGGCGATGGTCCCGAACCAGCGCTTGAGATGCGGGAACTCGTCGAGGTTCTGGCCCTGCGGCTTATATGGCACGATCCACGGGTAGCAGGCCATATCGGCGATCGAATAGCTGCCGGCGAGGAATTCGCGGTCCGCCAGCCGCTGATTCATCACGCCATAGAGCCGATGCACTTCTCTCGTGTAGCGCTCGATCGCATACGGCAGTTCCGTGGGCGCATAGACCCTGAAGTGGCCATTTTGTCCGGCCATCGGCCCCAAGCCGCCGACCTGCCAGAACAGCCACTGCAGCACATCGGCGCGGCCGCGCACATCGGCTGGAATGAATTTCCCGCTCTTCTCGGCCAGATATAGCAGCATCGCGCCCGACTCGAACAGCGACAGCGGCGCGCCGCCGCCCGGCGGATCGTGATCGACGAGCGCTGGAATCCTGTTGTTCGGCGAAATCTTGAGGAACTCGGGCCGGTGCTGCTCGCCCTTGCCGATGTCCACCGGGATCGCGCGATAAGGCAGCGCGGCTTCCTCGAGCAACAGCTTGAGCTTCAGCCCATTGGGCGTCGGCCAGAAATATAAATCGATCATCGGCCTCTGCGTCCTTGAGGTGGGCCGCCCTACGCGACGGTGGCAGGCGCGGCCCGAATTTGCATTGCGGCCAGGCGCTCAGGGGCGGCGGCCGACCGCCCCCCCGACCAGCTGAAGATTACTGACAGGCTTTGCCGTGATCGGGGCGATCGCCTTGCGCCTTCGCCTGCGCTTCGGACATATAGGCGCCGTTCTTGGTCTTGCCGTACCAGCGGTCCGCCGGACAGTGATAGACCTTGCTGCTCGTGTTGACCCACACGAGGCCAGGCCCGCCCCCGGGGGCTGCGCCGGCGGGCGGGCTGTAGCTGGTGGTCTTGGCCGGGGCCGAGACGGTCTTGGGCGCCGCCGCAGGTGCTGCGGGTGCAGGCGCGGGCGGCGGCGCAGCTGCCGGGGCCGGGGCGCTCGCCCCGGCGCCGCTGGGGGCAGCAGCACCGCTGGGAGCAGCAGTAGCGGCGGCGTACCAGGTCTGGATGCCTTTATGACCGTGGCAGGCGCCTTGCTTTGTGGGGTTCGTCCAATAGGTACCGTCCTTGCACAGGCCGGTTGCACCGGCGGGTGCGCCAGCCGGGGCCTGCGCAAAGCTCGCTGCAGCCAGCATCAGGCCCGCCAGCAGCACCATCGCTTGAATCGCTCTCGACATAAGCCTCTCCCCTGTCCGTATTGTTGAAAAACTGTCGCGACCGCGGCTTCAGATATCCAGATTCGCCACTGACAGCGCGTTTTTTTCGATGAACTCGCGCCGCGGCTCGACCTGATCGCCCATCAGCGTGGTGAAGATCTCGTCGGAGGCGACCGCGTCCTCGATACGCACCTGCATCAGGCGGCGCGTCGCCGGATTGATGGTGGTCTCCCACAGCTGCTCGGGATTCATCTCGCCGAGACCCTTGTAGCGCTGGATCGTCTGGCCCTTGCGCGCCTGGTCGAACAGCCAGGTCATGGCCTGCTTGAAGGCACCGATGTCTTCACGCTCATTGCCGCGCGTGACATAGGCGCCCTCGCCGATCAGGTCCGCGAGCGTACGCGCGAGCTCGGCGATGCGCTGGTATTCGGCCGATTCGAAGAATTCCCGGTGCAGCATTTTCTCGGTAGTCAGGCCGTGCTCGGTCTTGCGCACCACGATGCGCGGCGGATGGCCGTCCACGGCGGCGCGCAGCTCGAGCTGGAAATTGCGCCGGCCGTCGCCGCGCGCATTGAGCCGCGATTCGAGCTCGGCAATCCAGCGGCGCATGAAGTCGGCGTTATCGCTGTCGCCCGGCTTGACCTGGGGGATGTAGATCATCTGCTCGAGCAACCGCTCGTCGTAGCGGCGCGACCAGCGGCGGATGATCGCCTGCACTTCCATGTAGCGCCGCGCCAGCATTTCCAGCGATGAGCCGCGCAGCGCCTCGGCGTTGGCGTTCACGTGCAGCGCCGCATCCTCGAGCGCACTATTGAGCAGCAGCGCGTTGAGCTCGTTGTCGTCCTTGACGTAGATCTCCTGCTTGCCGCGCTTGACCTTGTAGAGCGGCGGCTGCGCGATGTAGATATGCCCGCGTTCGATCAGCAGCGGAATTTGCCGGTAAAAGAAGGTCAAAAGCAGTGTGCGGATATGGCTTCCGTCAACATCCGCATCGGTCATTAAAATTATTCTGTGATAGCGTAATTTCTCGATATCAAAATCTTCGCGGCCAATGCCGCAGCCCAGCGCGGTGATCAGCGTGCCGACTTCCACCGACGACAGCATCTTGTCGAAGCGCGCCTTCTCGACGTTGAGGATCTTGCCCTTGAGCGGCAGTATCGCCTGGGTGCGGCGGTCGCGGCCCTGCTTCGCCGAGCCGCCGGCCGAATCGCCCTCGACGATGAAAATCTCCGACAGCGCCGGATCCTTCTCCTGGCAGTCGGCGAGCTTGCCCGGTAGCCCCGCGATATCGAGCACGCCCTTGCGGCGCGTCATCTCGCGCGCCCTGCGCGCCGCTTCGCGAGCGCGCGCGGCCTCGAGAATCTTGGCGACGATGGCGCGCGCTTCCTGCGGATGCTCGAGCAGAAACTCACTGAGCTTCTGCGCCACCGCGGTCTCGACCAGGCCTTTGACTTCAGAGGAGACCAGTTTGTCTTTGGTCTGCGAAGAGAACTTCGGATCCGGTAGCTTGACCGACAGAATCGCGGTGAGCCCTTCGCGCGCATCATCGCCGGTGGTGGCGATCTTCTCTTTCTTCGCCACCGATTCCTTCTCGATGTAATCGTTCAGCGTGCGTGTCAGTGCCGCGCGAAAGCCGGACAGATGCGTGCCGCCATCCTTCTGTGGAATATTGTTGGTGTAGCAGAACATGCTCTCCTGGTAGGAGTCGTTCCACTGCAACGCGACTTCGACCGTAGCGCTGCCCTCCTGCGTACGAAACCAGAACACGGTCTCGTGTATCGGCGTACGCGAGCGATTCAGATGTTTGACGAAAGCCTGCAAACCGCCGTCGTGCGCGAACACGTCGGATTTGGTCTCACGCTCATCGATCAGCTCGATGCGCACGCCGGCATTGAGGAACGAGAGCTCACGCAGTCGCTTGGCGAGCGTGTCGTAGTTGAACTGGATGTTGGTGAAGATCTGCGACGAGGGCCGGAAGCGGATCGTGGTACCGCGTTCGCTCGTCGGACCGATCACGGCCAGCGCCGCCACGGGCTCGCCCAGATGGAATTCCTGACGGTGCATGAAGCCGTCGCGGCTGACGGTCAGCTGCAGGTAATCGGACAGGGCGTTGACCACCGACACCCCGACGCCATGCAGGCCGCCCGAGACCTTGTACGAGATATCGTCGAACTTACCGCCCGAGTGCAGCACGGTCATGATGACCTCGGCCGCCGAGCGGCCTTCCTCGGGGTGGATATCCACCGGGATGCCGCGGCCGTTGTCCGAAACGGTCACCGATTCGTCGGCGTGGATCGTGACCACGATCCGGTCGCAATAGCCGGCCAGCGACTCATCCACCGAGTTGTCGACCACCTCAAAAACCATGTGGTGCAGACCGCTGCCGTCATCGGTATCGCCGATGTACATGCCGGGCCTTTTCCGCACCGCATCAAGTCCCTTTAAGACTTTGATTTTACTGGAATCGTAGACGTCCGTTGGGGTCATGAACGGGCTCGCAAATTCATCCGGGCATTATAGCCGTTTTGACCTCCTTATGTTCCACGTGAAACACCTGGTCGGGCGCGCCCAGGCAGGTGTTTTCCGGGTGCAGCGCAGTGACCACCAACTGCCCGCGAATGCTCGCGACCGCCGTCAGCAAAGCCTCAGTGTGAGCGCGGTCGAGCTCGGCAGCAGGGTCATCCAACAGCAGCGTCGGGGCCTGCCCAGCCGCCTGGGCGAGGTAGCGCGACATGGTCAGCGCCATCGCGGCCCCGAGCAGTTTCTGCTGGCCCCGGGACACGAGCTCTCGCGCCGGGCGGGCCTCGAGCCGTAACAGCACATCAAAGCGGTGCGGCCCATAGCTGGTACTGCCCCGCTCGCGGTCGCGATCCAGATGCGCGACGAGCGCTGTCCCCAGCGACTGCTCGCGGCTCCAGCCCTGGAAGAATCCCAGCGTGGCGGGCACTGCGCCGAGATCCCGAAGAGCGGCGCTCCAGTACGGTTGCAGCGCTTCGGTCAGGCGTGCGCGTGAGGCCGTCAGGAGCTCCCCCAGTCGCACCAATTCGCCGTCCCATAGGGTCGGATCGGCTCCGCATTTGAGCGCGGCATCGCGCTGGCGCAGCGCGCGATTGTAGCCCTGCCAATGCCGCACGAAATTTGGTTCCACGTGGAACACGGCCCAATCCAGCCAGCGCCGCCGCTGCACCGGGCCTTCCTCGACTAGCCGGTGAATGCCCGGATCGATCGCCTGGACCGGAAATACTGCGGAGAGCTGTGCAAGTGAGGCCACGGCGCGGCCATCGATTCGGGCTTCAACCCCGTCCTGCCGACTGCATTCCAGGCCGATGCTGTGGCTGAGATTCTCGGGTGATTCGACGCGCCCGTACACGCGCAGGCGCGGTGCCGTGTGCCGGATCAGCTGCTCAGTATGGCGGGTCCGGAACGATCGGCCGCGCCCGAGCAGATAGATCGCCTCGAGCAGCGAAGTCTTGCCCGAGCCATTGTCCCCGGTGATCAAATTCAGCCGCGGATGCAACGCCAACTGCGCCCGCGTGAGGCAGCGTAGGTCCTCGAGCCGCAGCTCGGCGAGGCTCATCCGAGCACGGCAGCCTAGAGCCGCATCGGCATGACGACGTACTTGACCGTGCTATCGCCAGGCTTGCGAATTAAACAGCTGCTATTGGCATCGGTCAGCCCGACTTCCACCGTGTCGGCGTCGATCGCTGCCAGCGCGTCGAGCAGGTAACTGACATTGAAACCGATTTCGATTTCCTCGCCGCTGAAGCCGACCTCGAGCTGATCCTCGGCTTCCTCCTGCTCAGGATTGTGCGCCTGCACGGTCAACAGGCCCGGAGCAAAGGTCAGGCGTACGCCGCGGTATTTCTCGTTCGATAGGATCGACGTGCGCTGCAGCGTCGCCCGCAAGGCCTCGCGAGGCGCCGTCATGATCCGCGGCGGCTGAGCCGGGATGACGCGACCGTATTCTGGGAATTTGCCGTCAATTAGCTTCGATGTGAAGCGAACTTCGCCAATCTGGACGCGAATGTGATTGGTGCCAATTGCGATCTCGATGTCCCCTTCGCCGTCGAGCAGGCGCTGCAACTCGAGCACACCCTTGCGCGGCAGGATGATCTGCTGCAGCTCGCGAGCCTTGCCCTCGAGCGCCACTTCGCACCAGGACAGCCGATGCCCATCGGTCGCCACCGCGCGCAGGGCCTTGCCATCAGTCTCCAGCAGAGTGCCATTCAAGTAATAGCGAACGTCCTGCTGCGCCATCGCGAAGTGCGTCTTGTCGATCAGCCGGCGGCAGTCATGGGCACGAATCTGCAGACTGTGCTGCGCATTGATGTCTTCGATGACCGGAAACTCGCTCGCCGGCAGACTCGAGAGCGAGAAGCGGCTGCGGCCGCCGCGCAGCACGACCTTCTCGCCCTCGCGCGTCACAGTTACATTGGACTTCTCGGGCAATGTGCGCACGATGTCGAGCAGCTTGCGGCCGGGGACGGTGATTTCGCCGGGCTGCTGCACGCTGACCTCCGCGGCAGCGGCCAGCTCGACTTCCAAGTCCGTTCCAGTGATGCGCAGTCGATGCTCGCGTGCCCCGAGCAGGACATTCGAGAGAATCGGCATCGTTTGCCGTCGCTCAACCACGCCGATGACGCTCTGCAGAGCTTCGAGCAGATGTTCGCGCGTCGCGGAGACTTTCATGTGCGGCTACCCTTTGGTCTCTTAAATATTCTTTCTTAGATAAAGATCAATGATAGATATTAAGCCTGTGAACATTGCGAAAAACAGCGTGAGTTGCGGCTTTCCCGCCTGACGTAAGGCGTTTCACGATGGCTCAGGCCTCTAACAAGCGCCGCGGCTGCCTGTGTGCGCACTGTGGGTAACCTTATCCACAATCTCCTCAACAGGAAACTCACCTCATCCCGTCAGGGTTCTCAACAGGTTTGTATAGTCTTCCTGCATACGCTGCTCGATGTCGCGCAGCTCCTTGATTCGCTTGCAGGCGTGCATCACCGTGGTGTGATCGCGACCACCGAAGGCATCGCCAATCTCCGGCAGGCTGTGACTGGTGAGCTCCTTGGCCAGTGCCATCGCCACCTGGCGTGGGCGCGCCACCGAGCGACTACGGCGCTTCGACAACAGATCCGCCACGCGGACTTTATAGTAGTCGGCCACGGTCTTCTGAATGTTCTCCACCGTGATCAGCCGCGCCTGCATCGACAGCAGGTCTTTCAATGCTTCCTTGGTGAACTCGAGCGTGATCGGGTGGCCGGTGAAGCGCGAATTTGCGATCACCCGCCGCAGCGCGCCCTCGAGTTCGCGTACGTTTGAGCGGATGCGCTTGGCGATGAAGAACGCCACATCCTCTGGCAGCTCGACGCCCGCGGCCTGCGCCTTGCCGATCAGAATCGCGACACTGGTCTCGAGCTCCGGCGGCTCGATCGCCACGGTCAGCCCCCAGCCGAAGCGGGATTTCAGGCGCTCTTCCAGACCATCGACCTCGCGCGGATAGCGATCGCAGGTCAGGATCACCTGGTGCTGGCCTTCGAGCAGCGCATTGAAGGTGTGAAAGAACTCCTCCTGCGAATGCTCCTTGCCGGCGAAAAACTGGATGTCGTCGATCAGCAGCGCATGCAGCGAGCGGTACGCGGTCTTGAAATCGTTGATGCGGTTGTGCTGCAGGGCCCGCACCATATCGCTGACGAAACCCTCCGAATGCACGTAGGCCACGCGCGCCTCCTTGTCGCGCGCGGTGATCATGTGGCCGATGGCGTGCATCAGATGGGTCTTGCCCAAACCGACACCGCCATAGATGAACAGCGGGTTGTAGGCACGGCCCGGATTGCCCGCGACCTGCAGCGCCGCCGCCTTGGCAAAATGATTGCTCTTACCCTCGACGAAGCTGTCGAAGGTGAAGTCCGGATTGAGCGGCACGCCGACCGCGTGGCTGGAGTTCTTCAGGGCCCGCGCGGCGGTGACGCCCGCCGTTGGCGCCACGTTGCCGGGCACAGCCGGCCGGGATCCGACCTCCACGGTGATCGCCGCTGACTCCGGCACACCGAAGTCGCGCAGCAGCTCTCCGAGGCGGCCGAGCAGGTTGCTGCGTACCCAATCCACCACGAAACGATTCGGCGCAAGCAGGCGCAGGGCCTCATCGCCTTCGAGCGATTGCAGCGGTCGGACCCACGTATTGAACTGCTGCTCGGGCAGCTCGTTTTCGAGCGCACGCACGCAGCGCGACCACAGCGACGCTTCCAACGAATTGCTTCCCGGGAAAAGGGCCGAAAGTCTATACCGACCATTGAGGCGCCGGAAGCATTTGTCGGCAAGGCTTGTATTGACATGCCTGTCTGCGCCTCGTACCCTGCCGAGCCATTTTTCGGTCAGTTTTCAGGGCCTTGAAATCATGAAACGTACGTATCAGCCGAGCAAAGTGCGCCGAGCGCGCACGCACGGATTTCGCGCCCGCATGGCCACGAAGAGCGGTCGCAGGGTGTTGAGCCGCCGGCGCGCGAAGGGCCGCAAGCGTCTGACGCCTTAAGATGCGGTGGCCGCTGCCTTGATGACAGCCGCGCCCACGCGATCCGCCGCCACCTCAAGTCTCAGGCTGCCGCCCGAGCGCCGCATGCGGCGTCCGGCCGAGTTCAAGCGCGTCTATGCGATCGGCAAACGGCTCGGCGACGAGTTCTTTACCATCAACGCGCAGGCCAATGGATTGACGTGCGCTCGGCTCGGCATGTCGATCGCGGCACGAATCCTGCGCCGGGCGGTCGACCGTAATCGTCTGCGGCGTCTGATCCGAGAGAGTTTTCGTGTGAATCAACTCCGCCTGCCGGCCCTCGACATCGTGATCGGTGTGCGCGCGGGCGTACAAACGGCGGACAATGCCCGCCTGCGCTCGGCCCTGGAGAGACTTTGGCAGAAGATATCGGCGACATGCGTCAATTCATCCGCATCCTGATCCGCGCCTATCAGCTCGGCATCAGCCCGCTGCTCGGTGCGCATTGCCGCTTCCACCCGTCGTGTTCGCAATACGCACTCGAGGCGGTGAGTACGCACGGCAGCCTGCGCGGCGGCTGGCTGGCGCTGCGGCGGCTGGCGCGCTGCCACCCATTCCATGCCGGCGGCTACGATCCGGTGCCCGCCGACCCCAGCTCCAAGGCCGCGCAGGCTCGCCATGCCCACGACCATTAATCTTCGTCTCGCGCTTTGGGCGCTGCTCGGCATGGCGCTGTTCCTGAATTACCAGATGTGGTCCCATGACTACGCCGAGGTGCTGACGCCGGGGACGGTCGGCGGCAGCGCCGCGCCCGCGGCGCCGCTCGACAGCACGGTGCCGGCTGCCACCCCGGGCGCGAGCGCGGCGGACAGTGGCACCGCCGCCAAGCCGGCGGCCGGTGCCGCCTCGAGCGCCTCGGCCGACAGCGCGCATGGGCTGGTCGCCCACGCGCTGGTCGCGGACTCACCGACGGCTCCGAGCGTTCATGTGGTCACGGATGTGCTCGACGCCGAGATCAGCCTGGCGGGCGGCGAGCTACGGCGTGTGGATCTGCTGGCATATCCACAGGCGAAGAACACGCCGGATGTGCCGGTGCGGCTGCTCAACCGCGATGCCCCCGATTCATTGTTCGTGCTGCAGAGCGGCCTTGCGCCCGTCAATGACGAATTCGCCCCGACTCACCAGGCGCTCTACTCCACCGATGTGCGCGAACTGCGACTGAAGTCTGGCCAGCAGGAATTGAAACTGCCGCTGCAATGGAGCGATGGTCATGGTGTGACGGTCACCAAGACCCTGAGCTTCCGACGGGGCCAATACCAGATCGGCCTCGACTACCAGGTCCAGAACGGCTCCGCGGCGCCGTGGAGCTTCGCGCCGTACGCGCAGATCCTGCGCTACAACGCCCCGGTCGATCGGTCGTACTTCCGGCCCGACAGCTACGCTTTCAAGGGCCCGGCCATCTACGACGGCATCAAATATCAGAAGTTCGACATCCAGAAGAACCCGGTGCTCGATCAGTCGATCAAGAGCGGCTGGCTGGCAGCGCTGCAGCATCATTTCGTGGCCGCGATCGTGCCGCCCGCCGATGCCGCCTACCGGTACCAGCTGCAGACCCAGGGCAATGAATTCCTGCTCAAGGCCCAGGGACCCACTGCAGTGGTGCCAGCCGGCGCCGGCGCCACGACCCACGACACGCTGTTCGTGGGTCCGAAGATCCAGACGCAGCTCGATGCCGCGCAGTCGCATCTGGACCTGGTCGCCGACTACGGCACGCTGCGGATCATCGCCACGCCGCTGTTCTGGCTGCTCGATCATGTGCATTCGCTGGTCAGCAACTGGGGCTTCGCGATCATCATCGTCACCATGCTGCTCAAGCTGCTGTTCTATCCGCTCGCCGAGGCCAGCGGCCGTTCGATGGCGAAGATGAAGGCACTCGCGCCGCGGCTGAACAATCTGCGCGAAACCTACAAGGACGACCGCGAGAAGCTCAATCGCGGCATGATGGAGCTGTACAAGCGCGAGAAGGTCAATCCGCTGGTCGGCTGCCTGCCGATGCTGATCCAGATCCCGGTATTCCTCGCCTTCTACTGGGTGCTGCGCGATAGTGTCGAGCTGCGCCAGGCGCCGTTCATTCTGTGGATCGACGATCTGTCGGCGCGCGATCCCTATTTCGTGCTGCCGGCGATCATGGCGGCAGCGATGTTCGTGCAATACAAAATAAACCCGCAGGTCGGCGATCCGGCGCAGCAGAAGCTCTTCATGTTCATGCCGCTGGCGATGTCGGTCACCTTCGCGTTTTTCCCGGCGGGCCTGGTGTTGTACTGGGTCACCAATACGGTCCTGTCGATCCTGCAGCAGTGGAGCATCAACCGTCGCATCGAGGCCGCGATCCGCGCCAGGCGGTGAGCGACACCATCGTCGCGACCGCGACACCGCCGGGTCGCGGCGGCATCGCGATCGTGCGCGTCTCGGGTCCGGCGACGGTGCAGATCGGGCGCCGCCTGCTCGGGGCGCTGCCGCCGCCGCGGGTCGCCACCAGCGCGCAGTTTCGCGGCGGCGATGGCACCGCGATCGATCACGGCCTGGCGCTCTACTTCCCGGCACCGCACTCCTATACCGGCGAGCACGTGCTCGAGCTGCACGGTCACGGCGGTCCGGTGCTGGTCGAAGCCTTGATCCGCCGGCTGCTCGAGCTTGGCGCGCGCCGCGCCCAGCCCGGTGAGTTCACGCTGCGCGCCTATCTCAATGGCAAGCTCGATCTGGCGCAGGCCGAGGCGGTCGCCGATCTGATCGATGCCGCATCCGATGCCGCGGCGCGGGCTGCGCTGCGCTCGCTCGAAGGCGAGTTCTCAAGTCGCGTGCTGGCCTTGAGCCAAACCCTCGGCGAGCTGCGCGTTCATGTCGAGGCGGCGATTGATTTTGCGGACGAACAGATCGATGTGCTCTCGGACCGGTCGCTCAAGGCACGGCTCGAGGCGGCCAGGACGCAGCTCGAAGCGCTGCGGGCTGCGAGCCGCCAGGGGCGGCTGTTGACCGAAGGCATGACGGTCGTCATCGCCGGCCCGCCCAATGCCGGCAAATCCAGTTTGCTCAATCGGCTCGCCGGACACGAGGCCGCGATCGTGACCGCGACGCCGGGCACCACGCGCGATCTGCTGCGCGAGCGCATCCTGCTCGACGGCATGCCGCTGCATGTGCTCGATACCGCCGGACTGCGCAGCGCCGGCGACGCCATCGAAGCCGAAGGCATACGCCGCGCGCGCGCCGCGATGGCGGGCGCCGACCGCATCCTGTTTGTGATCGATGCCGGCGCCGATCCGCAGGCGACGGGCTATCTCGAAGAGCGCGCGCTGCTGCCGCCCGAGGTGCCGGTGACCGTGGTGTTCAACAAGATCGATCTGGTCCCGCGCGGCATCAAACTGCGCATGGCGTCGACGACCGCCTCGACGATCCCCGTCATCACCCCCTCGACCACGGCCTCGGCCACAGCTGTCTCGCCGGCCCCGGCGGCGGCGGTCATCAAGCTCTCGGCTCTCACCGGAGAAGGCCTCGGCGCGCTGGTGGCGCACCTCACGGCCTGCATGGGGTTTGAGCCCGGCGGCGCCGGGGCACTGTCCGCGCGCGCGCGCCACGTCGATGCGCTGGCGCAGGTCGCGGCGTCTCTGGCGGCAGCGGCGCGACAACTGGCAGGGCGCAACGCTCCGGAACTGGTCGCCGAGGAGCTCAAGCAGGCGCAGCAGGCGCTCGGCGAGATCGTCGGCGCCGAGAGCTCGGACGCGCTGCTGGGACGGATTTTTGCGAGGTTCTGCATCGGAAAATGATCCGTGGCGCTGCCGCGTCGGCCAGTAACATGTCCAGCTCGAGCGACAAAACCTTGCACGGGGAACCCACTGGTGAAACGGCGTCTCAAGTCCCTGCTGATGCGCATGCTGGCTCTGGGCGACACCTACCCGACGCAGTTGACCGACAAGTCGGCGATTCAGTCGCTGATGGATCGGCTCTCGCCGCTGTCGTCCGCCAGGAAACTGATCCGCTTAGGTCCCGCGGCTGATGGTGGCTATCTGCTGCCGGATGATCTCGATGGTATCGAGGCCTGCTTCTCACCCGGCGTAAGTTATCTTTCCGGATTCGAGAAAGAATGCGCGCAGCGCGGAATGAAAGTGTTCCTGGCGGATCGATCGGTCGAGCAGCCGGCGGAGTCGCACCCGCTGTTTCATTTCACCAGGAAGCACGTCGGCGTCACCACCAACGCTGATTTCATGACGATGGATGACTGGGTGCATTCATCGCTGCCCGGATCACAGGCGGATCTGTTGCTGCAAATCGATGTCGAGGGCTACGAATATGAGACCTTCCTCGGCATCTCGGACGCCCTGGCACGACGATTCAGGATCATCGCCGCCGAGTTTCACGAGCTGGATCAGCTCTGGAACCAGCCGTTCTTCCGGCTCGCCGCCCGAGCGTTCGACAAGATTCTTCAGACTCACTCCTGTGTACATATCCACCCCAACAATTGTGCCGGTACGCTGATGAAGGACGGGCTGATGATTCCATCAACAGCGGAGTTCACCTTCCTGAGGAACGACCGAATTGTCGCTCCATCCTATGCCAGCGAATTTCCACATCCGTTGGACCGGGACAATTGCGATGGCCGGCAGTTGCGGCTGGCCAAGTGCTGGCATCGCCTTGAGTCTATCGGGCCGAGCGGTGAAGATCCGCGCGTAGATCGTCGCTTTTGATTCATTAATGACACAAAGACTGCACACTTTCGTCATTCGTAAACGTTATTGAAACATTACTCCTGTCCGCGACCCGATATTTGCGCCGCGGCTGACGCCACCGCACACTTCGCGCCCCATGCGCTTCGCCCAGTCATTCGATGTCATCGTCGTCGGCGGCGGCCACGCCGGCACCGAGGCGGCGCTGGCCGCTGCGCGCATGGGCCAGGCGACCCTGCTGCTGACGCAGAGCATCGAGACACTCGGTGCCATGAGCTGCAACCCGGCGCTCGGCGGTATCGGCAAAGGCCACCTGGTGCGCGAGATTGATGCGCTCGGCGGTGCGATGGCGCGTGCGGCTGATGTCGCCGGGATCCAGTTTCGTACGCTCAATGCCAGTAAGGGTCCGGCGGTGCGCGCCACCCGCGCCCAGGCGGACCGCCAGCTCTACAAGCAGGCGATACGCTGGCAGCTCGAAAACCAGCCCAAGCTGTCACTGTTCCAGCAGGAAGCCGCTGATCTGCTGATCGAGGGCGGGCGCGTGCGTGGCGTAGTCACGATGACCGGCATCGCCTTTGAGGCCGCCAGCGTGGTGCTCACGGTCGGCACCTTCCTGAGCGGCCGCATTCATGTCGGCCTCGACAATTACGCGGCGGGCCGAGCCGGTGATCCGCCTTGCTTGCGCTTGGCGCAGAAGCTGCGCGAGATTGCGCCACGCTGCGCTCGACTCAAGACCGGCACGCCGCCGCGCATCGACGGCCGCAGCATCGACTACAGCGCGCTGGCGATTCAGCATAGCGATGCGCCGCTGCCGGTGTTTTCATTCCTCGGCCGCGCCGGCGAGCATCCACGCCAGCTGCCCTGCCATATCACGCACACCAACGAGCGCACGCACGAGATCATCCGCGCCGCTTTCGACCGCTCGCCGATGTTCACCGGCGCTATCGCCGGCGTGGGCCCGCGCTACTGCCCCTCGGTCGAGGACAAGGTGCATCGCTTTGCCGACAAGACTTCGCACCAGGTGTTCATCGAGCCCGAAGGCCTGGACACTCACGAGGTCTATCCGAACGGCATCTCGACCAGCCTGCCGTTCGATGTGCAGCGCGACCTGGTGCGCAGCATCAGCGGCTTCGAGCGGGCGCATATCACGCGACCCGGCTATGCGATCGAATACGATTTCTTCGACCCGCGCGACCTCAAGGGCTCGCTCGAGACCAAGAGCGTCGGCGGTCTGTTTTTCGCCGGCCAGATCAATGGCACCACCGGCTACGAGGAGGCCGCCGCGCAGGGCATCCTCGCCGGCATCAACGCCGCGCTCGCACGACGCGGTGCACCCCCCTGGTTGCCCGCGCGCAGCGAGGCGTATATCGGCGTGCTGGTCGATGACCTGGTCACCCGCGGTACCAGCGAGCCGTATCGCATGTTCACCAGTCGCGCCGAGTATCGCCTGCTGCTGCGCGAGGACAACGCCGACGCCCGACTGACGCCGCGCGGCAGGCAGCTGGGCCTGGTCGGCGACGAGCGCTGGGCCTTGTTCGAAGCCAAGCAGGCCGCGATTGCCCGCGAACTCGCCCGGTTGCAGGCGTGGCGGTTCAAGCCCGGACAGATCCCGGAGGACTGGGCCCAGCGCATCCTCGGCGGGCCGGCACCGGCGCGCGACGTCACCGCCTTCGAGCTGCTGCGCCGGCCCGAAGTCCGCCACCAGGCGCTGATCGAGCTCGATGCGGCGCTGCAGATCCAGCCGCAGTCCGACGATCGCCTGGCGCCACAGGTGCAGCGCGATCTGGAGGTCCGGGCGAGCTACGCCGGCTATATCGAGCGCGCCGCGGACGAGATCGAGCGCGCGAGCCGGCAGGAACATACGCCACTGCCGGAGGATCTGGACTACGCATCGCTCGCCGGCCTCTCGAACGAGGTCCGGCAGCAGCTTGCCGCAGTGCGGCCGGCGACAGTCGGCCAGGCTGCCCGCATCCCCGGTGTAACCCCGGCTGCGGTGTCGATTCTGCTCGTGCACCTGCGCCGGCATGCGGCGCGCGTCGCCTGAGCCGCCGCCCGGCCGATCCTGCTCGAACGGCCCGTTAACGCTACCGCCTGCCGGCCGCGCCCGATCGCCAGGTCGCGTTGCCGACCGTTCAGCAACGGATAGCGCTAAGATCGGCGCGATAGTGATGGTCAGTCAGGGAAGGGGGTGTCATGCCAACCGTGTCTCAGTTGCTCCACCACAAGGGGCGAGTCATTCATAGCATCGCGCCGGATGCGCCGGTGCTCGAGGCGATTCGACTCATGGCAGATCACCGCATCGGCGCACTGCTGGTGATGCAGGGCGAGCAGCTGATCGGCGTCGTGTCCGAACGCGACTATGCGCGCAAGGTCATCCTCAAAGGCCACTCGTCGAACGAAGTCCCGGTCCGGCAGATCATGAGCGCGCCGGTCCTGACCGTGCGCGCCGATCAGTCGGTACACGAGTGCATGCACATCATGACCGAAAACCGCATACGCCATCTGCCGGTGGTCGACGCCAACGGCGTCATCGGCGTGATTTCGATCGGCGACCTGGTGCGCGCAGTGCTCGAAGAACAGCAGCGGACGATCGCCGACCTGGAGCACTACATCCATAGCTAAAGCGGCACGCAGCGCCGCTATTTGCGCCAGAACGTGGGCGTGAACAGCACCGCGAAGGTGATGATCTCGATGCGGCCAAGAAACATGGCCGCGATACAGGTCCAGCTCTGGAAGTCGCTCAGCCCGCCGTAATTGTTGCCCGGTCCGACCACATTGAGCCCGGGACCGACGTTGTTGATGCAGGCGACGATGGCCGAGAACGCCGAAATAAAATCCAGGCCCGAGATCAGCAGCGCGAACACCAGCACCACGATGGTGACGAAATACAAAAAGATAAACGCCAGCACCGAATAGACCACGCCGTTCGGTACCACCTGGCCGGAGATCTTCAGTGGCGCGACCGCCTGCGGATGCACCAGTGTGAACATCTCGCGCAACGACTGCTTCGCCAGGATCAGTGAGCGGAACATCTTGATACCGCCGCCGGTGGAACCGGTATTGGCGCACAGGCAGCTCAGAAACAGCATCCACATCGGTGCGAATACCGGCCAGCTGCCATAGTCGGTGGTAACAAAGCCGCCGGTGGTGGCCAGCGATATCACGTTGAAGGCGGCAAAGCGCAGCGATCGGAACGGCGTCGCATAGACCGCGTTGAGGTTGATGAAGACGGCAATGCCCACGCAGCTGGCGAGGATCAGCAGCAGCATCCAGCGGGCTTCGGGATCGCGCCGGTAGGCGGCGAAGTCACCCTTGCGCAGCGCGATGAAATGGGTCGCGAAATTCATCGCCGCAATCAGCATGAAGATCATCAGCACGAATTCGATCATCGGTGAATCGAAATAGCCGATGCTGGCGTCGTGGGTCGAGAAGCCGCCGAGCGCCATGGTGGAAAAGGCGTGACAGATCGCATCGAACAGCGACATGCCGGCTGCCCAGAGCGCGAGCGCGCAGGCGACGGTCATACCGGCATAGACGAACCACAGGGTCCTGGCCGTCTCGGTGATGCGCGGTGCGAGCTTCGCATCCTTGACAGTACCCGGCGCGCCGGCCCGGTAGAGCTGCATGCCGCCCACCCCGAGCAGGGGCAGGATCGCGACTGCGAGCACGATGATACCCATGCCGCCGAGCCAGCTCAGGGCATGGCGCCAGAGATTGATGCTATGGGGCAGCCGATCGAGCCCGCTCAGTACGGTGGCGCCGGTGGTCGACAGCCCCGACATGGCCTCGAAATAGGCCTTGGTGAAGGATATCCCGGGCAGATCGATCAGCAGCGGCACGGCCGACACCGCGGCCAGCAGCAGCCCGCTCGCGGTCACGAGCAGATAGGCATCACGCGACTTGAGGTCATAGCGGAAGCGCTGGGTGGCCAGGCGCAGCAGCAAGCCGCCGAGCACCGCGATCCCGGCGCCCGCAACGAAGCCGCGCAGCGGCGCCAGCTCGCCGTAGATAAGGGCGGTGATGATCGGCAACAGAAAGTACAGCGCAAACCAGGTGAGCAGCGAACCGAACATGTTCAATACGCCGAGCAGCGAGCGCATCGCTTCCGTTCCTAGGCCTCGGTCTGGAACAGCCGCTCGACCGCGTCGATATGCCGTCGATCGGAGAGGAAGATGATCACGTGATCTTCGGTTTCGACTTTGGTGTCGTGATGCGCCATGATCACGTTCTCGCCGCGTGCGATCGCCACGATGCTCGCGCCCGACGGCAGTTTGATCTGCTCGAGCCGGCGGCCCACGACCTGCGATCGCTCCTGCGAGCCGTGGACTACGGCCTCGATCGCCTCGGCTGTGCCCCGCCGCAGCGAATGCACGCGCACCACATCACCGCGCCGTACGTGCGCCAGCAGCGAGCCGATCGTGATGGTCTGCGGTGAAATCACGATATCGATGTTGTGATGCTCCATCAGCTCGCCATAGGAGGGCCGGTTGATCAGCGCCATCACGCGCTTGGCGCCTAGCCGCTTGGCCAGCATCGCCGACAGCACGTTGGCTTCCTCGGAATTTGTGAGCGCGGCGAACACATCGGCGCTGTCGATGTTCTCCTCGACCAGCAGCTCTTCGTCGGCCGCATCGCCGTTGAGCACGATGGTGTTCTCGAGCAGCTCCGAGATGCGCCGCGCACGCCGCGGATCGCGCTCGATCAGCTTGACCTGGTTGCCCTTCTCGAGCGTACGCGCAAGCCTGAAGCCGATATTGCCTCCGCCCGCGATCACCAGACGCCGCACCGGATCCTCACTGCGGCGCAGTTCGGCCATGACCCGGCGCAAATCGTCCGACGCGGCGACAAAGAGGATCTCGTCGTTTTCCTCGATGACGGTGTCACCGGCAGGGTGCACCAGCCGGTCGTTGCGATAAATAGCCGCCACGCGGGTATCGGTATCGGGCAGGTGTTCGCGCAGGGTGCGCAGCTCACGGCCCACCAGCAGTCCTTCGCGCCGCGCACGCACGCCGACCAGCTGTACGCGGCCATCGGCAAAGTCCACCACCTGCAGCGCGCCCGGATACGACAACAGCCGGACGATGTATTCGGTCACCAGCTGTTCCGGGCTGATCCACACATCGACCGCGAGCGCCCCATCGGTGAACAGCTGCGCGCGCGTGGTGTATTCGGGCGCGCGTACGCGTGCGATCTTGGTCTGGGTGCGGTAGAGCGTATGCGCGATCTCGCAGGCCACGATATTGACTTCATCGCTGTTGGTCAGCGCGACCAGCACGTCGGTGTCGGCAATGCCTGCTGCCTCGAGCACGGTCGGGTACGAGGCGTGACCGGCCACAGCGCGGATGTCGAGCCGGTCCTGCAGATCGCGCAGGACGTCCTCGTTGACATCGACCACGGTGACTTCATTGGCCGGTTCGCGCGACAGGTGGTACGCCGCGGTCCGGCCAACCTGGCCGGCGCCCAGAATCAGGATCTTCATCAGCGCTTGCGCTCCGTCACCGCTACATCACTTCCAGCTTCGCGTATTGCAGCATGAGCCATTTGGAGCCCTGCCGCTCGAAATTCACCTGCACGCGTGCATGCGGCCCCTGGCCTTCGACCGTGAGCACCACGCCTTCGCCGAATTTTCCATGGCGTACACGGGTTCCCAGCCGCATGTCGTCGCCCAAGGCCTCCATCAGCGGCGCGCGGCCCAATGCGCGGCCGCTGCCGTCCGCGGCGACGCCCGATGATGGCGCGTGCGCGACGCGGATACGCGGCCGCACCTCCTCGATCAGCGCCGACGGCAGCTCGTGAATGAAACGCGACGGCGAGTTATAGCTGTCCACGCCGTGCAGCCGCCGCTGCTCGGCATAGGTGAAATACAGCTGCTTCATCGCCCGCGTCATGCCGACGTAGCACAGGCGGCGCTCTTCTTCGAGGCCATCGAGGTCGTTGATCGAGCGCTGGTGCGGAAACAGACCGTCTTCGAGGCCGCAAAGGAACACCAGCGGAAACTCCAGGCCCTTGGCCGTGTGCAGCGTCATCATCTGCACGCAATCCTCGAAAGCCGCGCCCTGGGTCTCGCCGGATTCCAGCACCGCATGCGCGAGAAAGCTCTGCAACGGTGACAGATCGCTTTCGGGTTCATAGCCGCGCGCAGCGCTGACCAGCTCGAGCAGGTTCTCGACCCGGGCCTCGCCGCGATCGGCTTTGTCCTTCTGATGATGTTCGATCAGGCCGCTGCCGTTGATCACATGATCGACCTGCTCGTGCAGTGCCAGGCCCGCGATCGCCTGCGTGAGCTGTTCGATCAACTGCATGAAGCCGAGCAGCGCGGCCGCGGCGCGGCCGCCTTCGCCGGCTGCGACCGCGGCCCCGGCCGCGCGCCACAGCGAGCTGCCGCCGCCGCGCGCGGCGGCGCGCATGTTGTCGACGGTTTTGTTGCCGATGCCTCGCGGCGGCAGATTCACGATGCGCTCGAACGAAGCGTCATCGTCGCGATTGGCGATCAGCCGCAGATACGCCAGCGCATCCTTGATCTCGGCGCGCTCGAAGAAGCGCAGGCCGCCGTAGACACGGTAGGGCATGCGCGCAGTGATCAGTGCCTCTTCGAAACTGCGCGATTGCGCATTGGAGCGATACAGGATCGCCGCCTCGCGGCGCAGGCCACCGCGCCGCGTCCACTCGAGGATGCGGGTGACCACGAAATCGGCTTCGTCGCGCTCGTTGTAGGCCGCGTAGAGCTTGACCCGCTCGCCGCTCGGACCACTGGTCCACAGCGTCTTGCCCAGCCGCGCGGAGTTGTTCGCGATCAGCGCGTTGGCGGCATCGAGAATCGCGGCGGTGGAGCGATAATTCTGCTCCAGGCGGTACAGCCTGGCGTGCGGGAAATCCTCGCGGAACTTGTGCAGGTTCTCGACCCGCGCGCCGCGCCATCGATATATGGACTGATCGTCATCTCCAACCACGAACGGCGCGCCTTCGGAACCGACCAGCAGCCGGATCCAGGCGTATTGAATCGAATTGGTGTCCTGGAACTCATCGACCAGCACGTGGCGGAAGCGGGCGCGGTAATGGCGTAGCACTTCGGGCTGGTCGCGCCACAGCTCGAAGGCGCGCAGCAGCAGTTCGGCGAAGTCGATCACACCCGAGCGGGCGCAAGCCTCCTCGTATTGCTCGAACAGCTTGACGAGCTGCAGCTGCGTCGGATCGCCGCCGCCCTGGACGTGCTTCGGGCGGCGGCCTTCATCCTTGTGCTTGTTGATGAAGTACTGCACCTCACGCGGCACCCAGCGATTCTCGTCGAGGTTCTGGGCTTTCAGAAGTCGCTTGATCAGGCGCAGCTGATCTTCGGCATCCAGTATCTGGAAGCTCTGCGGCAGGCCGGCTTCGCGCCAATGCAGGCGCAGCAGCCGATTTGCGATGCCGTGAAAGGTGCCGAGCCAGAGCGCCGCCCCCGGAGTACCGAGCAACTGTTCGACCCGGCCGCGCATCTCTCCCGCCGCCTTGTTGGTGAAGGTCACGGCGAGGATGCTGTGCGGCGAGACGCCCTCGGTCTGAATCAACCAGGCGATGCGGTGTATCAGCACCCGGGTCTTGCCGCTGCCCGCGCCGGCGAGCACCAGTACCGGGGCCAGCGGCGCCGTCACTGCCTCGCGCTGCGCGTCGTTCAACGGGTTGAGGATGGGGGAGAGGTCCATGAGGGCCGCGAATTCTACCCCAGGAGCCTCGCGACTTGCTGCCTCGCTACCAGCGGTTGCGCAGCTCCCGCAGCGCGAGGAACACCTCGCGCGGGCCCGGATCCGAGCGCCAGTCGGACCTGACGCGTCGCAGCTCGGCGATGATTTCGGGGTTGTCGAGCCGGAAGAAGACGTTGAACTGCCGCTCCTCGCCCAGCGTCATGACCGGCATCGCCTCGGCCGCGAGGTTGACGCAGCGCTGAAGCGTTTCACGGGCCGCGGCGTTCGATGGTTCGCGGTCGAGTGTGAAGTCCAAATTTCGCAGCAGGTATTCGTGTCCGGGAAACACTCGCGCGGTATCGGGCAAGCGCGACAGGCAGCCGGCGAAGGTGTCATAAAGCAGCAGTGGATCCCCGCCGTGGATGCAATTGCCGGCGCCGGCGTTGAACAAGGTATCGCCGGAGAACAGTACCGGCGCCTCGTCGCCGGCGGGCTCGCCGTACAGGCACAGATGCGCTCGCGTGTGACCCGGTGTATCGAGGCAGCGCAGTTCCACCGAATGGCCGATGCGTACCAGGTCGCCGCCCTTGAGGCTGCGGGTGATGCCGCCGATACGCTGTGCCGCGGCCGCATGCGCCAGTACCGGCGCGCCGGTGGCCGCGACCATCGCGGCGTTGCCGCCGGTATGATCGGGATGCTCGTGGGTATTGAAGATCTGGCGGATGTTCCAGCCGAGCTCCCGTGCACGGCGCAGGCAAGCCTCGGCGTTGAGCGGATCGACCGCGAGCGCCTCGCCGGTGTCGCGGCAGGCGATCAGATAATGAAAGTTGCGGCCCCGATTGGCGGCCCAGACCCGTTCGATCAGCATGGCGCGTACCTCGGTATGACGGCGCGGTCCGGTACCGCGAGCGCTTCGGGCGGCGATTGCTCGCCCGACAGTAAGACAATGATAAGCCCCTGAATCGCGTTGTCGTTGCAGTCATCGGCAGAAATGCCAGAGCTGTTACCGGCAGCATCGGCTGCTCGCGAGCGAGGAACTCGCGATCACAGCAATCCGCGGTGACCAGGAATACGCGCTGCAGGCGTGGCATCAGATTGCCGGGCGCGAAATGCGTCTGGCGCAGTACCGCCGCCATGCGCGCCCTGAGGCTGCGCGGCTGGCTGTCGATTGCGCTGTTCGTACTGCTGATGATCGCCTGGCGCGCCGGACTCATCACGCCCCACGGCCTCGAGCACCAAGGCGCGAACACGGCGCCGCCGGAACGGTTACAGTGCATGGCTATGACGCCTAAACGGGCTGCCGATCCCAAACACCTGGCCAGACACCTGGCGGTGCTCGACGAGCTGAGGCAGCGCGAGCCCGTTTTTCATCGGCTCGAATCCGGCACCAAGCGTGCTGATCTCGAGAATATGATGGATCCGGACTTTTGCGAGGTCGGAGCCTCAGGCCGCCGCTACGGCCGTGAGTACGTCTTGGACATTCTCGAAAAGAGATTTGACAATCCAGAAGAGGACATCTGGGAAAGCCGTGATTTTCACTGCGTCGAGCTTGCTCGCGACACCTACCTCGTCACCTACACGCTGCTGCAGCAGAAACAGCGGGTGACTCGTAGATCCAGTATCTGGCGGCGAACCAGGCAGGGCTGGAAGATCGTCTATCATCAGGGCACGGTCGTCGAGGCGGATTGACTACTCCGTCACCTGCATCGAGTCAACGAAATATTCGGTCTCGCCGAAGCATGAGCTCGGAATCCACTTGTGTTGCTTGTAATGCAACGCCACGCGCTTGCCGAGGCTGGCATTGATGTTCGAGGCGATGGCGTCTTCCGGGACCGTGAAATAAAACTTCTCGGACACGGTGCCCGGCATCGTGACCATGGCCATTTCGCCCTCCCAGGTCTTGCAGATCCAGCCCTTTTTGGAAAGTTTCTGCACGAAACCCGCGCGTTCGCCGGTGGCATAGGACCAGTGCAACGTGACCCAGCTGTAGCCCACCACGCCCGCGATCGCGAGCACCAGGAAAATGACGAGTACTTTTATCATTTGTCGGTACAACCAGCTGCAGTTGGCAACACCGATAACGAATGCTCACCACGAGGCTATCGGTCCGGGCGCAATCCGCGCCACGGGGAGATTATGCCTCGCGCCCGGCGCCGTGGCGTAAATGCTTCGATCGAGCCGCCGCTGTCCGCGGCGCTCGCGGCGCTCGCGGCCGTCGCGGTTGCGATTAATCCCCGCCGCGACCCAGTTCCGGAGCTCTGCTTTGGCCGGCCGCAAGCTGGCCAGGTTCATTTGCGGAACGATATGATTTGTCCGTCAACACCGCGCATCGCGGCGAGCTCCCGGTGGCAAGCATGAATCGTGTGCTGGTTGGAGCCGTGTGCTCGGGCCTGTTCATAACCGCTGCCGCAGCAGCGTGGAGCGCACAGTCGGCATCGCCCGCGGGGCCCGGGCCCGCAGCCCTCATCTCTGGAATCGAATTGCAGTACGCTGACGACAGCGTTCGCATCCAGGACAATTTTTACCAGCACGTCAACGGCAAATGGCTCGCGACGACGCAGATTCCCGCCGACATGAGCGGCTATGACAACTGGCATAAGCTCGATGACGACGCCCGCGATCAACTGCGAGGCATCGTCGAAGGCCTGCGGGCAGCTGCCGACGCTGCGGACCCCGACCAGCAGAAGATCGCTGACCTGTACGCGAGCTTCATGGACGAGGCGGCGCTGGAGGGGCGGGCCTTAAAGCCGCTCCAGGCGGAATTCGCCAGGATCGACGCGCTGCAGAGCAAGCAGCAGATTTCCTCGCTGATCGCCCACTTCAACCAGATCGGCGTGTCCGCCCCTTATTCACCGTTTGTGCACCAGGACGCCAGGGACTCCACCAGGTACGTGTTCGACCTGGGCCAGGACGGCTTGGGATTGCCGGACCGCGATTACTACCTGCTGAACGATCGGCAGCTCAAACAGGCGCGCATCCTTTACGGCCAGCACGTCGGGAAGATGCTGAGCCTGGCCGGCGACGGCCGGGCGGCGAAGCACGCCAGGGAAATCGTCGTGCTCGAGACCGAGTTGGCCAGGGTGCAATGGAGCAAGGTCGAAAACCGCGATCCGGTGAAGACTTATAACAAAGTCGTGTTCGCCAAGCTGTCGGACCTGGCTCCGGGCTATGACTGGCAAGCATACCTGAGCGACTCGGGCGTTGCGGGCAGGACCGACTACCTGGTGATCGAGCAGCCCAGCTACCTGACCGGCCTCAGCAAGCTGCTGGCCAGACTTCCGCTGGCGGTGTGGAAGAATTATTTCCGCTGGCATTTGCTCAGCGAATTTGCGCCCTACCTGAGCAAGAGCTTCGTCGACGAGCGTTTCTCCTTCTACGGCACCTCGTTGCGCGGTGTCCCGCAGATCAAGCCGCGCTGGAGGCGCGGTGTCGATCTGGTGGAGGAGTCGATCGGGGAGGCCCTGGGTAGGATTTACACGGCGAAGTATTTCCCGACCGAGTCCAAGGCGCGCATCGACCAGCTGGTGCAGAACCTGCTTGCCGCCTACCAGGCCGACATCGACGCGCTCGACTGGATGAGCCCGGCGACCAAGCAGAAGGCGCAGGCGAAGCTGGCCAGGTTCACGCCCAAGATCGCCTATCCGGCCGTCTGGCGCGACTACAGCGCGCTGCGGATCAATAAGGATGATCTGGTGGGTAACGTGCTGCGGGCCAGGGTGTTCGAGTACGAGCGCAACCTCAACAAGCTGGGCACACCGATCGACCGCAGCGAGTGGTTCATGACGCCGCAGACCGTCAATGCCTACTACAACCCCGAGATGAACGAAATCGTGTTCCCTGCCGCGGTACTGCAGCCGCCGCTGTTCAACCCGAAGGCCGACGACGCGGTGAACTACGGCAGCATCGGCGCCATCATCGGCCACGAGATCAGCCATGGCTTCGACGACCAGGGCAGCCAGTATGACGGCGACGGCAACCTGCTCGGCGCACCCGGCTGGTTCAGCCCGGCCGACTTCGAGAAGTTCAAAGCCAAGACGCACGCGCTGGTGAAGCAGTACGGCGCTCGTGAGCCGGTGCCCGGCTATCACGTCAACGGCGAATTGACTCTGGGCGAGAATATCGCCGACAACTCCGGCCTCGCCATCGCTTACAAGGCCTACAAGCTTTCGCTCGGCGGCAAGGAGGCGCCGGTGATCGATGGCCTCACGGGCGACCAGCGCTTTTTTATGGGTTGGGCACAGGTCTGGCGCGATAAGAGCCGTAAAAATGAGACCATCATGGAGCTCAAGACCGATCCGCATTCGCCGGAAATGTACCGCGGCAGCCTGCCGCTGATGAACCAATGGCCGTTCTATGAAGCCTTTGATGTCAAGCCGGGCGACAGGATGTACCTGGCTCCGGAGAAGCGCATCAGCCTGTGGTAGGCGAGCTTGCGAAGCATTCAGCCGTCGAGCGCCGTCACGTCGACGTCCACGTAAAGACTTGCGCCGGGCTGGCCGAAAAACGTTCCCGCGACCGGCGACACGACATCGGGCCGGCGGGCCACGGCCACGGCGATGTGCTTGCTGCCCACCATCTCGGCGAGCGTGGGATCAAATCCTTTCCAACCCGCGCCTGGAAGATAGACCTCCGCCCAGGCGTGGGTCGCGCCGCTGCCGGTGTGCGGGGCATTCAGATAGCCGCTGACAAAACGCGCGGCTAGTCCCAGGCATCGCGCCGCCAGCATGAACAGACTGGCAAAGTCGCGGCAGGAGCCGGCACCGCGCGCCAGTGTTTCGTCGGCGCTCTGTACACCCGGATATTCGCGCGCCTGATACGTCAGGGTCTGCTTGATATCGACGCACAGACGCGTCAGCAAGCTGTAGGTCTGCACTTGTTCGCCGACCTGCCAGCGCTGGCTGAGCCAGCTTCGCAACGCCTCCTGCTCGACCGGTGCCTGCAGATCGACCAGATAAGGCCGCAGCACCGCAGCCGTGTCGGGATCGTAGCGGAATGGATAATTCACGGCCTCCTCCGCCACCAGGAAGTCGAGCGGCGCTTCGTCGAAGTGCTGAACGACCACCTCGCTGTCGATCATGAGCTGCGTCGCGGGCAGCGCGAAGGTCGCTATCGCTACCGAATTGTCATGGATATCGCGCAGCCAATGCACCCTGGCAGCCGGTGTGGTTTCGAGCAGCGAGGACTCGATATGAACCTCGTGGCCTTCGCGTGGGCGCAGCAGCAGCCGGTGCGGGCCTAGCCACACCGTATCGGGAAATTCGTAACGGGTGCGATGGACGATTTTTAAGCGCCGCATCAGCGATCAGCAGACATCGACAGGTGCTTCTAGCCCGCTTAAAGCCGCCGGGCCCGCAGGCGCCCGCGTAGCTTCAGGAGTTCGGCACGCAGCACAGCATTTTGCTGGCGCGCACTATACTGTCGCCACCAGAAAAAAGCGCTCGCGCCAAGCAATATCACCAGTGAGCTCTCAAGGAACACCGAACCTACCTCCGACGCAAGCCCAGCGAGAACACGCCGGGAACTGCGCGCATTCCGAGTTTACTCCTATATCGGTCAGCGCGGCTCGGGTTTGCTAAGCTTCTTCGATCGAGCCTGAGCCGAAAGTCCTGGATGAGGGGTCAATGTCCTACGACAATCGTCAATTCAGGGCCAGCTGCACCCGCCAACTTGCTGACTCGATCTGATGGATGGTCTGCCTGCTCCTCGTCGCTATCTGGCAATCCTGGCGATTTCTTTTGGTACTGCGCTGGCGGTGATCGATGGCTCGGTGGTGACCGTCGCACTGCCGACATTGGCGCACGACCTGGGCGTACATGCTTCCGCGGCCGTACTGGTCGTCACCGTCTATCAGCTCGTTCTGGTGATGACGCTGCTGCCGTTCTCGGCACTCGGCTCTCGAATCGGCCTGCGCCGCCTCTACCAATTCGGCCAGCTCCTGTTCCTGGTGTCGACCGTCCTTTGCTTCTTCGCCAGGAGTCTGGCGTTTCTGCTCGTGGTGCGGGCGATACAGGCGCTCGGTGCGGGCGCCGCTTTGAGTGTGTCCAGCGCGCTGATCCGCTCGACTTATCCGGCGCGCCAACTCGGTCGTGGCCTTGGTATCGGTAATGTGGTTGTCGCCAGCTCGAGCGCTATCGCCCCGACGCTCGGCGGACTGGTGCTCTCGGTGGCGTCCTGGCCGTGGATCTTCGCCGCGGCGTCGCCATTGGCGTTGCTGTCGCTATTGCTCGGTCGCCACGCGCTGCCGGAGCCCAGCCCGCGCGATGATCCCTATGATGTGCTCGGCGCATTGCTGTGCGCGCTCAGCTTCGGACTGATCATCTCCGGTATAGAAAGCGCAGTGCATGGCGACGCGCCGGTGGTCGCCGCGGCGATCGTCGTCGCCGGGGCCGTGATTGCCGTTGTGTTCGTGCGGCGTGAACTGGAATCGAAGATTCCGATTCTGCCGCTCGATCTGCTGATGAGGCCGGCGCTGGGTTTGTCCACGCTCGGTGGCCTGCTCGTTTTCATCGCATCGATGACGGTGATGCTATCGCTGCCTTTCCGGCTGCAACAGCACTACGGCTTCCTGCCGGGCGAGGTCGGCGCCATGATCACACCATGGCCGCTGGCAATCATGTTGATCGGGCCGCTGGCCGGCATGCTCTCGGATCGCTTTCCGGCCGGCATACTCGGTGGCATCGGCATGGCGATCGCGACGAGCGCATTAGTATTGCTTGCCTTTCTTCCGGCTCACGTGTCGCACTTTGATCTGGTGTGGCGCATGGCGCTTTCCGGGGCGGGCTTCGGCCTGTTCCTTGTGCCCAACGCGCGGCTGATCGTGCATTCGGCGCCGCACGAGCGAACGGCGTCGGCTGGGGGGCTGATCTCGACCACGCGATTGACCGGCCAGACGCTCGGCGCCACGCTGCTCGCCGCGCTGTTGTCGGCCGGAGTCGGCAGCGGGCCGGTCCCGGCGCTGCTCGCGGCCGGTTTGGCAATTCTCGCGGGCGTGTGCAGCCTTGCGCGTTTGCGCCCGATGCTGAGCGCGGCAGCGGCTCGGGTGTCGCGATAGCTGATCGCGGCGGCGGCGCCGGTCGCGCCGCCGCCGCGGTTGCGATCAGGCGCCGATGGCGGCGCCGGTCTCGAAGCGGTGCTCGACCTGCCCCGACAGCGCGCCGGATTCATCCCAGTTCCATTCGCTGAAGCGCACGCGACCGTGCCGGTCCATCAGCAGGATGCTCGAGCAGCGTGTGCCGTATCCAGGCGCGCGAATGAAGGCGCTCGACAGCAGCCGTTCCCAATCCAGGCTCACGCCGGTGCGCGGCAGGCGCGCATCGTCGGCCTGGCGTTCATCGCGCAGCAGCTCGAGCAAGGGCTGCTCATCCGGCAGGCGCGCCAGCGCCGCGCCGAGCGCCGATTTGGCGTTGAGCACCTTGGGCCAGGGCGTATCGAGCAGGTGATTGGACAGGCCATAGATGCCCGGGCCCAACTCCCGGTCATCGCCCGGTACGCTCTCGAACACGGCCAGGCGTTCGCCGTCGCTGAAGATCAGGTTGAAACCATTGTAGTTGCCCGCCGTGCGGCGCAGCTGCTGCAGCCGCCGCTGCACCGGCACCATCGCAGCCAGCGTGGCTGGCACCAGTTCGCCGCGACTCGGGGCATCGCGCTGCGGTAGCGCCGGATCACGGTAGTTGGTGAGCGCCGCGAACCGGCCATCGCGCGCGACACCCAGCCAGGTGCCGCCGGCGCTCAGATCGCGGCCGGCCAGAATCTTCGGATCCTGCCACCAGGCTGCCGGCGCGGCCGCTCGAGCGTGGAATTCATCGCGGTTAGCGGCCAGCACCAGCGGATAATCTGCATGCGCGCGCCAGGCGACCAGGATCAGGCACATCGCCGGTCACCGTCCGTGCTCATACCGACACGCAATGCGCGCTCTGGCCGGCGGCCGGTGGGGAGGCTCGCTCGGCGTCGGCGCCATGGCGGAGCCGTCGCCGCCCGAATCGTCGCGCCGATCATCGAGGTTGTCGCTCTGCCGGTTGTCTTGCCAACGCATGTCGCATGTCGATAACGTGCGGCCGGCCGGCAAGCTAGTGTGCTCGCGGGCGATCGAAATCGAAAAACCTGCGGGCCGCCCGGATGTACGATTGCGGCGCCTCTTCGAAAAAGACCAACGAAGTCCCGGTCGTAAAGCAGTACAGCTTGCCGTCATCGCCGACCCAATTCATCGAGCAGTCGGTTGGGATATGCTTGCCGGCCGCCAGTCCGACCGGGTCCTCGTTGCCGAATTCACCGCGCAGCGGCGTCGGTGGTACCGCATACTTCCAGATGCCCCCGGGTGCCGTCCTGTCCACTGCGAATGCGCACGGATCGGCTGCGAATAGAGCACCGCAAAGTGCAAGGCAACATATCAGGCGATGGCGAGCACAGGGCTTCATAACGACTTATATGAACGCCACCCGTATTGGGCAGTTGCTGTAATCGCTAGGCATCGAGGTGCGGATGCAGTCTTATATCCGGCCTACTTCGAGCAGAGACTTGCCTCTGCGTGGCCCTGATGAAAATCCGCTGAGGAAGGCCTCATCTCCTTGAAGGACTCGAAGTCCAAGAGGTTATTCAGGCTTGCTTCCTCACGGTCCGACCTGTTTGCCATCACGAGTGTTGCACCCGCTCAATTCGTTTGGCTGATCCTCCAGTGAGTTAAACCACAGGAACAGACACCGTCTGTCCCCACCAGTCCTCAAACGTGCGACCATGGGCAAGTAGCGCCCAGATCGTGCGCGCAATCTTGTTGGCCAGCGCGACGATGGCCACGTTTTTTGGGCGACGCGCCAGCAGTCCTTGCAGCCAGCGTGGCATGTGCCGTCCGGGCCGGCCGCTGTGGTTCAGCACCGCCCGCGCACCGTGGATCAGCAGGGTTCGTAGGTACGGATCGCCGCGCTTGCTGATGCCTAGCAGCTTCACTCGGCCGCCCGTGCCGCTCTGGCGCGGCACCAGACCCAGGAAAGCTGCAAACTCTCTGCCGGAGCGAAACGCGCGCGCATCGCCCATGCTCGCCACCACGGCTGTGGAACTCAGGGGGCCGACCCCTGGAATCGCCTCGATACGCCGACACCGCTCATCCTGCTGGCGGTAGCTGCCGATCGTGCGCTCCAGTTGCTCGATGCGCTGCGTGAGATCGCGCAGGCCTTGCAGCTGCTGCTGCAGCTGCCCGCGTATCAGGCCCGGTACCTCACTACGGCTCTCATCGGCCAGGATCGGTCCGGCCTGCGCGAGCAGTGCCCGCCAACTCTTGGGCACCACGACTCCGAACTCGTACAGCAGCCCACGTACTTGGTTGGCCTGCATCGTGCGCTGTTTGACCAGCTGCGCTCGGATCCGGTGCAGTCCCATCACGGCCTGCTGCTGCTCGCTCTTGAGCGCTACAAAGCGCATCTCGGGGCGCTGCGCCGCCTCCCAGATCGCCTGCGCGTCGGCCGCATCAGTCTTGTTGCTCTTGACGAACGGGCGCACGAACTGGGTCGAAATCAGTCGCACCTGGTGTCCCAACTCCTTCAGCGAGCGTCCCCAATGGTGTGCCGAGCCGCAGGCCTCCATCGCCACCAACCCAGCTGGCCGGCGCGCAAAAAAGCCTTGGAACTCTCCACGCCTGAGCATCTTGCGCTTCACCTCACCGCTGTCTGGCTCCACCCAGTGCACCTGAAAAACCTGTTTTGCCAAATCCACGCCATACGTCGTAACTTGCATGTCGGATCCCCTGTCCTGTGAGTGGTTAACTAACATCTCCACTCTGGCACATCGATGCCGTATGGACAGGGGGTCCTTCCTCTTCGCTTCCATCTCGCCCTCCTGCCAAAGGACGGGCGGCGTTCATCTCATCTCCTAAAGTCCCGGGGTTGCGTGTCAGACCGCCACCTTCATCTGGGCCAGCAGCTTCTCGCTCTGTTCCTCGAAGCGCTTGAAGGCCGGACGCTGCGACAGCCGGCGCATGTAGCTTTGAAACGATGACCGCGGCTCCAGAGTCTTGGTCATCATGCCAAAGCCGATCTGCGAGCCGATGTAGACATCGGCGGCGCTGAAGCGGTCATGCAATATGTAAGGACCGGGCGTAATCGCCTTCTCCAATGTATCAACCAGATCTTCGTATCGACCGTAGCCTAATGCCGAAGTTCTTTCCGGTGTCGGGCGCGATAACATGCGGTCCATGAGCGCCGAATCGACGCACCCGGCGCCAAAAAACATCCAGCGCAGATAGGTTCCGCGTATGGGCTCGTCCCAGCGTGGGGAAAGTCCTGCCGCCGGGAACGCCTCGGCGAGATAGGCACAGATCGCGCCGGTTTCGGTGATGACCGTGCCACGATGCACGATCGCCGGAAGCTTGCCCATGGGATTCACCGCCAGAAACGTGGGCTTTTTCTGCTCACCTTTCTGGAGGTCGACGAGCTCGATGCGATACGGCGCGCCGACTTCCTCCAGCATCCAATGCACCGTGCGGGCACGTGACATGGGGTTGTGATAGAAGACGATTTCATCGCTCATAATATCTCCCCGTCCGCGTTCCTTGGCGCGACCTTAGCATTGGCCTGTGGACCGCTCAAACAGCGCCGACGCGCAGCGTCGTTCGCGAAGAAATGCCTTGCACGGCCGCGAGTTCTGCTCAAGCCGCTCAGCTGCCCAGGCGATTGGGGTCTCGCCAGACTCGCTCGAAAGGCAGCCGCCATGCATTTGGGGCGACGAGCTGATGGATCGCGTTGGGTCCCCATGAGCCTGGGGCGTAGAGGCGAACCGCAGGAGGTGCCTCCAGCAATGGGGTCGATACCTCCCACAGCCGCTCGATGCCCTCGGCGGTCGTAAACAGGGTGTGATCTCCCCGCATAGCGTCAAGGATTAACCGCTCATATGCCTCGAGCACATCGCCGACGAGACCGGTGTCATGCATGGCGAACTGCAGGCTCAGCTTGTCCAGTCGCATGCCCGGACCGGGGCGCTTGCCGTAAAACGACAGCGACATCTTCGAGGCGTCCGCCAGATCGAATGTCAGATGGTCCGGGCCTTGTGCCCCTACACCCGAATCGGCGGGGAACATGCTCTTGGGTGGCTCCCGGAAGGCGATGGAAATGATCCGTTGCCCCTCGGCAAGCCGTTTGCCGGTGCGAAGGAAGAAAGGAACACCGGCCCAGCGCCAGTTGTCGATCGAACATTTCAGCGCGATGAAGGTCTCGGTGTCCGACTCCGGATTGATGCCTTCCTCGGACCGGTATCCGGTGTATTGCCCGCGCACTACATCGGTCGGCCTGATCGGCAACATGCTGCGAAAGACTTTGTTCTTTTCCTCGCTGATGGGCGACGGCTCCAGGGCCGTCGGGGGCTCCATCGCCGTGAATGCCAGGATCTGGAACAGGTGAGTCACCACCATGTCGCGAAACGCCCCGGTCGCCTCGTAGAATCCGGCGCGTTTACCGGGGGCCAGGGTCTCCGGTACGTCGATCTGCACGTGATCGATGAAGTTGCGGTTCCAGATCGGCTCAAACAACCCGTTGGCAAAACGGAAGGCGAGGATGTTTTGCGCCGGCTCCTTGCCAAGGAAGTGGTCGATCCTGAAGATCCGGTCCTCGTCAAATACCTCATGCAGCCTGGCGTTCAGCGATACCGCACTCGCCAGGTCGGTGCCGAACGGCTTTTCCATGATGATCCGGGACCGGTCGACGAGACCGGCATCGCCAAGCATCCGCACCGCCGACAAGGCCGCGCTCGGCGGCACGCTCATGTAATGCAGGCGACGGCATTCGGCTGCGAACGCCTGCTCCGCCCGGTCCACTGCCGCTTTGAGGACCTCGGCACCAGCGGCGAGCGGCACGTAGTCCAGATTCTGGACGAAGGCATTCCAGTCGACCTCGTTCACCTTGCGCGTGGAGAACTCATCGAGTGCCCTGCGAGCGACCTCGCGGAAGCCGTCTCGGTCGAGCTCATCGAGCGAGACGCCGATGATCCGGCAGCCGGGAATAAACCCGGCAGTGGACAGATGGAACAGCCCCGGTAACAGCTTCCGACGAGCAAGGTCGCCCGTGGCGCCCACCAGGACTACGACTTGCGGATAGCGCGGACCGACGCCTGGGGGAATCTTTTGCACCATGCACATCCTCTCATCATGAGTGACGCCCGAAGACACGCCGGTGCGCGGGTGCAACCCGGACGCACGCGCGCATATCACGACGCCCCGGCGCATACATCCTACACATCCCCAACATTCCAGTATTCGCGGAGCGGGTTCGATCTCGGCAGGCTCATGAGCCGCGCTGTCCCGGGAGCGGGTGTGGCGACAGGTCGCCGCAGGGCGCTGGATTTTGGGATACTGCAGGGGTGGAACGTCGCCCCAAGGCGCAGCGCATGCCAACCCGCCTGTCGTTCATGTCAGCGCTCGCCGCGACGTTCCTGGCATTGGCGGATTGCGCCACTGCACCGACCGCCCCGGCACATGTCGATCCCGCACTGAGCGCGGCGGTCGCGAGCCCGGTGAGGTTGCCGGCTGCGATTGCACGCGATCCCGTGCGACATCCGGTGGAGGAGTTGACGTTCTTCGGCCTCGCGCCGACCCAGACGGTGGTCGAGCTTTGGCCAGGTGGCGGCTACTGGACGGATATCCTAGGTCCGTATCTCGCTCTCCATGGCCACTTTTACGTCGCGCTGCCGGCGCCGGGGGATACCGACGAGGACGCCTCGGTGGTGCGATGGCGCGCGCGCTTCACCGCGCAGCCAGACCACTACGGCCCGATCATCCAGACGACGCTCGGACCTGGCCAGTTCGACATCGCCCCGCCGGGATCGGCCGATCTGGTGCTGACGTTTCGCAACCTGCACAACTGGATGGATGGCGGCTATGCGTCGCAGGCCCTGGCGGCCTGCTTTCGGGCACTCAAGCCCGGCGGCATCTTCGGCATCGAGGAGCATCGCGGCCGCACCGATCGGCCACAGGATCCGGAGGCGAAGAATGGCTATGTGCGCCAGGACTATACGATCACGCTCGCGCAACAGGCCGGCTTCGAGCTGATCGGCTCCTCCGAGATACTTGCGAATCCGCGCGACACGAAGGACTGGGTCGACGGGGTCTGGACGCTGCCGCCCACGCTCTCGCAGGGCAATAAGGATCGCGAGCGGTATATCGCCGTCGGCGAAGCCGACAATTTCCTGCTCAAGTTCCGCAAGCCCAGGCACTGAAGGCACCGGGGCAGCAGCCAGGCGCGGCCACGGGGCCCAACCACCACAGAGGAAACGCCGGCATGAGCACCATCGGGTGCGTCCTGGCGAGTCGAAGCCCGCTCAGCTGGCGCGCGGCGTCGGCCGGTCCACGGCGCGGACCGTGTAGCCGCCGGATTTTTCGTCAGCCTGCAATTCAAGGAAACCGCGCTTCTGCGCTTCGGCCAGCAGGTCGTTAAACGAACGAAATCCATGAGCGCGCTCATTGAAACCCGGATGCCGCCGCTTGATGGCCTGCTTGATCATCGATCCCCAGATCGGCTCGGTCTCGCCGCGTTCCTCGGCGACCGCCTCGAAGGTTTCGACCACCAAATCGAGCGCCTCTGTCCGGTCGGGACCCGTATTCTCACCGCTCTTCTCGGCCTTCGGCGCCGGGCTGGCGGACGCGGCTGCCGCCGTGCGTCGGCGCGCCTTTGACGGCTCCTTGCGCACCAGATCGTCATAGTAAATGAATTCGTCGCAATTATTGATGAACAGGTCCGACGTCGAATTCTTGACCCCCACGCCGATTACCGTCTTGTCGTTCTCGCGCAATTTGCTGACCAGCGGCGAGAAGTCCGAGTCGCCGCTGATGATGACGAAGGTGTCGACATGGCTCTTGGTGTAGCACAGATCGAGCGCGTCCACGACCATGCGGATGTCGGCGGAGTTCTTGCCCGACTGGCGCACGTGCGGGATTTCGATCAGCTCGAAGGCGGCCTCGTGCAGGCCGCGCTTGAAGTCCTTGTAGCGATCGAAGTCGCAATACGCCTTCTTGACCACGATGTGGCCCTTGAGCAGCAGCCGCTCGAGCACCTTCTGGATGTCGAAACTGGGGTAACTGGCGTCGCGCGCCCCGAGGGCGATGTTCTCCAGATCGAGGAACACGGCCATTGTGGTATCGGTGGTCCTGACATTCATACGGTTTTCCATGGCGGATTGAATCCTGATGCCTCCGGCGGCTCTTGGCGAGCCGCGAATTCCTTTTGTTGCCGTCGAACCTGGCGCATGCGCCCATAGCCGACCTGCGGCTTGGCCCGCTCGTCCCAAGCCGCAGGTGAAAGCCGATATTGCCAGAGAACCACTGCAGAATCTTCGGCAGCTTATAAGACGAGCCGCCAGGCAGCGCCGCCGCGCTACCGTGAAGATGAAGACCGAGGAGATCCTCGCGCTCACGCCCGATGCAATTCCGGCTACGGCAGATCCTGCAGCGCCGTGAAAGTGCCCGGGGCAGTGGCGCTCTGCAGCAGCACGCCCGGGTGGTTGGTGATGACGCCGCCGACCGACGGATGCGTCGGCCCTGTGGCGATGATGATGTCCACCAGCCCGTCGCCGTTGACATCGGCAATCGCGATCTGGTTGGCGTCCTCGACCGGGTAGTTGGTCGCCGCGAGGAAGGTACCCGGGGTGCTCGGGTCCTGCAGCAGCACGCTGACTGCATTGTCCCCGCCGATGACGATGTCCGGGAGCCCGTCGCCGCTCACGTCCGCCACGACGATCGACTGCGCCAGACTGCCCGCGGCGGTCGCGTAGCTCACCGCCGGCAGGAACTGGCCGGGATGAGCCGGATCCTGCAGCAGCACCGAGACGGTCGGTGCTGCACCGCCGGCCGGCCCCGGATCGGTGATCACCAGGTCGTTCAGGCCATCGCCATTCACATCGGCGATCGCGATCAGATTGGCACCCGAAAAAGCGGCATTGGCGGTCTGCGTAAATACCGTGACCGGCGCGGCATAGGTGGTCGCCGCGGCCGCTCCGGTATGCATCAGCACCTTGACCCCAACATTGTCGGTCAGCGCGACATCGGGAATGCCGTCACCGTTGAGATCGCCGACGGCCACCCAGTTGGCGCCGCCCGAATACAGCGGGATCGGACTGGCGAAGGTGCCGGGGGAGGTTTGTAGGAATAACGATACGTTGTAATCAGCCGAGACGAGGTCGGGCAGACCGTCGCCGTTCATGTCGCCGATCGCGACCTGCGAGGCGCCGGGCGAAGACAGCACCAGCGGTGAGTTGAAGGTACCCGGGCTCTGCGCGTCATTGAAGAACACCGCCAGGGTGCCATCCTCATAGCTTGCCGAGACGATATCGGACAGATGGTCGCCATTGAGGTCGGCCGTGGCGAGGTAGAGCGGGTTGTCACCATCGCTCGTGAGCACCGGCGCCGCGAAGGCGCCGGCTCCGGTGGAAAGATAGGCCTTCAGGTTGCCCGGGTAGGGCGCAAAACCGCTCTTCACGGTGCTCGTCTGCACGATCGAGGTGAAGCCGTTGCCGTTGAAATCGGCAGCGACCAGTCCGTATGAGACTTCGGATGGAGTGTAATTGTAGCAATTATCGCAATTGTTATAACCGCCGCAGCTCGAAAGGCCGCCAACCACGGTGAGCAGCGCCCACGGCCGCAGCGCCCGGACCGCTCGACCCAGCAATGCCGGTGCTGTATTTAGTTCGGTTGTCTGTGACATGAAACTTCTCCCGGCTCGATCGCCGCGGTAAAGCCGAAACCGATGAGCAACTATAGCGATTCAAGCGCATTCGCGTTGACCGCAGGAGGGCACGGTACATAGCCATCCGGCGACAGCGCTAAACTCGGCCGGCTTCAACGCCGTCATGCCTGGGGTCGAACGCACCCGCAGAGGTTGCATGAAAAAGACGCCTGCTAACCAAGTCATTCTCCCCGCTGGCGCTCGCCTTAAGCCCCAGGGCTGCAAGCTCCTCGGTGCGGCACCGCGGCAAGAGCCAGACCATGCCTAATGTCGATTTCGCGATTGTCGGTGCCGGCGCGATCGGTTCCATTATCGGCGCCCACCTGGCGCGCTCCGGCCACTGCGTGGTCATGCTCGTGCGTGCCCGACGCGCGCGGCAGATCGCACAGGATGGCCTGCGCATCAAGGGCCTGGTCGTGTTCTCGCAATCCGTGCCGACATTGACTGACCCGTCTCAATTGACCGGCGCCGGGGTACTCATCATTGCGACCAAGACCTACGTCACCGAAGCCGTTCTCGCATCGCTCCGCCGCGCCGACATCGGCGTCGCATTCTCGATTCAGAATGGAATGATGAAGGATGATCTGCTCGCCGATGCCTTCGGCAAGCAACGCGTGCTCGGTTGCCTGGCCAATCTGAGCGGAGAGATGCTCGGCTCCGGCGAGGTACTCTTTACGCGTAATGCCAATCTGTTTGTCGGCGAGCTTGACGGTAACGATAGCGCCCGGGCTCGTCAGATTGCCGAGACCATCGATGCAGCCGGTGTTCGGGCGAGCCCCGTTACGGACATTCTTAGTCTCGAGTGGTCGAAGTTCGCCGCCTACGCGGCTCTGATGGCGCTGTCCGTCACCACGCGTGCGCTCACCTGGAAATATCTCATCGATGCGGGAACGGCGCGGGTGCTGGTACGTCTGGTGCGCGAAGTCGGGATGCTCGCCGCCGCCTGTGAGGTTCGGCTATCCGACCGAGCGATGCTGCCGGTAGCGACGATCTGCCGCGAGTCGGAGCAAGACGCGATGGCGCTGCTTGAGAAATTCGGCCTCGATATGAAATCGAGCGCGCCGGAGCACCGGGTATCCACGCTGCAGGACCTGGAAGCCGGGCGGCCGCTGGAAGTCGAAGCGACCTTGGGTCATGCCGTCCGCAAAGCGGCCCAGCTGAAGCTCTCATTGCCGTTACTGAGTTCCTTCTACGATCTCGTGGCTGGAATTGACCGAATTCGCCGCTAGCAAGGCGCGATCCGATGACCACGGCAGCACCGGACGGCGGGCTCCAGGTGGCACTCCTGGCATAGCGTCGAAGATACGCGGCTAAGCCATGGACCAGGCGGTTTACGCTGCGGAGCATCAATTATTGTCACTTTAAAGATATAATATTTGCATATACGAAGATATTGGATCCATTGGCGTTCCAAAGGCCTTTCCGGAACCGGCAGCGACGCCCGTCGACCTGCCGAACCTGCACTCAGCCGCATGCATACGGATGCTCGAGCACGCCTAGCGCTGAACGCGCCCGAAACCCCCGCCAGTGCCTGCTCGCTGGTCGGTGCATTGGACAAGTATTCCAAGTTGAGTGCGCCACAGCTGCGAATTGCGCTGCGCCTCGCCCGAGTCTCCAGGTTGTGACCCGGTTCTCGGTTTCTCCGCCATACCCCTATTGTTTGAAAATTTCTTAGACAAATTGTGGGGTTGCTGCCGACAAGACGACGATACCCTCAGCTAAGGTCGATAAGAATTAGGAAACGTCGAGCTGATAGTGAGCTTGTATGAGCGGACGAACCATTCCTTATCCTGTGCGGATAAACGCTCGTCGGTCACGGCGCGGCGCGCTCGCGCTCGCGTTCCGCAAGCAGGCACTGTTGTTCTGACGATCTCGCGTCGCTATGACGGTCTCAATAAGTGAAGAACAATGCATGCCATTCCAGAGCTACCCGCGACGGTGCGTGCTGATCATCGATGATGATCCGGCGTTCACGCTCCTGGCCAGCGAGACCCTGCAGCACGCCGGCTTCGACGCCAGGATCGCCACTAACAGCAAGGATGCCATCGCCTCATTCGAGAACGCCAAACCCGACCTAGTGCTGCTCGACGTCGAATTGCCGGGCAGCAATGGTTTCGACCTATGCGCGACATTGCGCATCATGAGCCCGGGAGTCGATGTTCCGATCGTCATGGTCACGGGCCACGACGATACCGCATCCATCGCCCAGGCCTATCAGGTCGGGGCAACCGATTTCATTCACAAGCCCGTCCTGTGGCCGACCCTGCCGCATCGAATCGGCTTCATTCTTCGCGCCCGGGACAATATGCGCGCGCTCCAGGCCAGCGAGCACAAGAACCGCGCTTTACTGCAGGCGCTCCCCGATACGATCTTTATCGTCGGTCGCGACGGCGTTCTTTTGGAACACATCACGGGCGCTGGCAAAAGCAATAGCAAGAGTCTTGTCGGTAGACAGCTGGAAGAAGTGTTACCGGCAGGCGTCGCGCGCGCCGCCCGGCAGGCCGTTAGCGGGGATAGCCGTTGCGAGCTGACTACCTATGAGTTCGCGGTCGGTCGAGGCAAGGATCAGAGATCCTTCGAGGCCCGACTGCGTCCTCAATCCGATGGAACGCTCCTGATCGTTACCCGCGATACCACCGAGCGGCAAAAGGCAAAGGCTCGAATAGAATATCTTGCCTACTACGACATCTTGACCGGTTTACCGAATCGCCAGCAATTCGTGCGGGAAGCGGGCGGCGCTCTTCGAGCTGCCAAACAGGCCGGCCACATAACGGCGCTGCTTTACCTGGACCTTGACCGCTTCAAGCGAATCAATGACAACCTCGGTCATTCTGTCGGCGACGCGCTGCTGAAAAATGTGGCGCGCAGACTCGAGCAGAGCGTCAGGCCTTCCGACCTGGTATCGCCGCCGGCCGAGAGCCAGCGGTACGGCCAGTCACGAGTAGCACGCCTGGGAGGCGATGAATTCGTGGTGCTGCTGACCGGTCTTACCGACGAGGCGCAGACCGCTGCGGTGGCCAACCGCATACGGCAGTCACTGGGAGAGCCGCTCGACTGCGGCGGCCATCGTCTTGTAGTGACGCCGAGCATCGGTATTGCGCTGTATCCGCAGGATGGAACGGATATCGAGGACTTGCTCGTTAAAGCCGATATGGCCATGTACCAGGCCAAGGATCAAGGCCGAAACGGCGTTGCGTTCTACGGGCATTCGATGGCGGTCCGCTCGCTCGGTCGCCTCGAGCTGGAAAATGATCTTCGGAGCGCATTTCAAAACGGCGACTTCGAGATTTTCTATCAGCCAAAAGTCGAGCTTTCGAGCGGTACGATCATCGGCGTAGAAGCCCTGTTGCGCTGGCATCACGCGACGCGCGGATGGATTGCTCCCGACACATTCATCCCCGTGGCGGAAGAAACCGGATTGATCGCGGAGCTCGGCGACTGGGTCATCCGTGAGGCCTGCAAGCAGCTCAACACTTGGGCAAGCGAAGACCTTGGTCATTTGACCATTGCCGTCAACGTATCAGTGCAGCAGTTCGCCAGGGCGGATTTCGTAGAGTCGGTACTTCGCGCGCTATGGCAATACGGCGTCAAACCCGAACAGCTTGAACTGGAGATTACTGAAAGCCTGTTGATGAGAAACGTCGACGATACGACGGTTTGCATGAAGCGCTTGCGCGCCGCAGGCGTAGCCTTGTCCATCGATGATTTTGGAACCGGCTATTCCTCTCTGGGGTACCTGCGGCAATTCCCGGTCGATGCATTGAAGATCGACCGATCATTCGTCAAAGATCTGCACACGAGCGACGACGACGCGGCCATTTGCGCCGCAATCATCGCCATGGCCCGTGAGCTCAAGCTGAAAGTAATCGCAGAGGGTGTCGCAAACACTGAACAGCTCGAATTCCTGCGTAAACATCGATGCGATCAGGTGCAGGGTTACCTGATCAGCAAGCCGATTCCAGTCGCCGATCTGGAGAGGCTGCTTCGAGGCGCGCCGCAGGACGGCAGCGACGAGCGCGCAGCTGTCAACTCGGTGTGGCTGGGTGTCACGCCGTGATGCAATGGGTGAGCAATCTGTCGCTACGCGCGAAGCTGCGCGTCATAGTGGTCTATGCGGCCGCCGCGGCAGTTCTGATAGCTGGTGCGTTGTACGCCTCAGGGGCAGTGCTGACCCTGCGTCGTAGTCAAGCCCAACAACTACTGACTCTGGTGACGGCGGTGGGCGAAAATGCGGGTGCGCCGTTGAAGTCGTTCAATCGAGCGCTCGCACGTAAGGTACTTCGGTCGCTGCGCGTCGATCCGGATATTCGAGCGGTGGCGCTCTACGATGCTGCGGGCAATATCTTTGCGGACGTCACCTTCGGCAATGAAATCGGCTCGCCGTCGGATCGCTTGCGGGACTGGGCAATCAATGCCGCAGGACCCGACATGGAGGCAACGCGATTTAATGGCCTGACGGGCGTCCACATCCAGGTTCCGGTGATACTGGACGGCGATCGGCTTGGCACGATCCACGTCGATGCAGAGCTGACGCAGCTCTATGGGCCGCTACCAGGCTCCCCGGAATACATGCTGCTGGGATTTCTGCTGGCGCTGCTCGTGGCCTATGCGCTATCGATCCGCCTGCAGCGGTTCATTGCGGCTCCCATACATGACCTGGCGCAGGTCGCGCGCAATGTTTGCGCGAGCAAGAATTTCTCGATCCGGGCGAACAAACAGACAGACGACGACTTCGGCGCACTTATCGATGACTTCAACGAAATGCTGGCGGAACTCGAAAGGCGGGACCTGAATCTGCGGGTGTATCAGAACGAGCTGGAAAAACTTGTGCGCGAACGCACCGTGAGCCTGGATGCGGCGGTTGCCGAAGCGCAGGAGGCTCTGCAGCGCGCCGAGGCGGCAAGCCGCGCCAAGAGCGAATTCCTGGCCCGCATGAGTCATGAGATTCGCACTCCGATGAACGGCGTGCTCGGCATGGCGGAATTGCTGCGTCACTCGACCACGTTGGACGCACGACAGCGCCGTTATGCCGCCACGATTCATCAATCCGGCAGCGCGTTGCTCGACATCATCAATGACATCCTCGATTTCTCGAAAATCGAGGCGGGCAAACTCGAGCTTGACAAGGCTCCATTTTGTCTGCGCGACATTGTCGAAGATGCAGTCGATATTCTGGCCGAGCACGCGCATAGCAAAGGCCTGGAGCTGATCTGTGATATACCGCCCGAATGTGACACCCGCGTGTGCGGTGATGGCCAGCGGCTGCGGCAGGTGATAATTAATCTCATCAGCAACGCCGTTAAATTTACCGAACGCGGCGAAGTCAGGATCACGGTGCGCCACGAAGGTTCAGGCCTGCTGAATTCGGCTTTTCGCTTTGAAGTAACGGATACCGGGATAGGCATCAAGCCCGAGAGTTGCAACGCGATATTCGAGTCGTTTGCGCAGGAGGACAGCACGACGACGCGCCAGTACGGGGGTACAGGACTGGGGCTTGCGATCTGTAAGCAGCTGGTCGAACTGATGGGCGGTCAAATCGGCGTCTCGAGTACGCCCGGAGAAGGATCGACATTTTATTTCTCGGTTCCTCTGTCAACCGATCCGACTGCAGAGCGCGACCGGCGTACGAGCGTTCTGAATCGTACCCGCATGCTCATCGTGGACGACAATTCGACCAATCGGGAGATTCTCAGGCATCACCTGGCGAGTTGGGGGGTGATGGTGACGGAGGCGAGTTCGGGCCGACAAGCACTGCAGATCCTGGGTAAGGCCCTTGGTGCTCAATTTGACGTTCTGATTCTCGACGGACAGATGCCTGACATGAAAGGAGCAGCGCTGGCGTCGGAAATTCGAACTCGTCCTGAATTCGCCGACGTGCCTTTGTTGATGATGAGTTCAGCCCTTTCCACGACGCCGCTCGCGGACAACTCGGGGGACCGGGCAACGGCCTGGCTAAGCAAGCCCATACGCCGGGCACAACTACATGCCTGCCTCGCGTCGCTCCTGACCGACCAGTTCCCCGCGGCAGAGGCGACCACCGAGGCCTCGATGCAAGATGCAAATGCGGCGGCTCAAAGCGGCCATAAAATGTCACGCATACACAGGGTTCTTCTGGTCGAAGATAACCCCGTGAATCAGCAAGTCGCCCAGGCCATGCTGCAAGAACTGGGAGTGGAAGCTGTCAGCGCCTGGAGCGGCGAGGAGGCGCTTGAAAAACTAGCGGCTAATCGTTACGAAGTCGTGCTGATGGACTGCCAGATGCCGAAGCTGGACGGCTACGCTACTACAAGCCGCTTTCGTGAATGGGAGAAGGAACATCAGCGCTCACGCACGCCAATTGTGGCGCTGACCGCCAACGCGCTGAGCGGGGACGCCGAGAAATGCTTCGCGGCGGGGATGGACCGCTACCTGAGCAAGCCGTTCACGAGCGATCAGTTGTATCGGGTTCTCGAGTCCTGTGTAGCCGACAGCGAACAAGCAGATTCTGCCGTGAATGTCGAAGCTGCCGTCCTCGATCGACAGGCGCTGGGGCGCATACGGGCATTACACCGGCCGGGCGGCCCGAACCTTCTTGCTAAGGTGCTCGGACTATATTCCTCGAGCTCGCTCGCTCTGACTGACGCCATGCGAACAGCGACGATGTCCAATGACACCGAGAGCATCAGGCAGGCAGCGCATGCCCTGAAGTCGAGCAGCGCCAATGTGGGCGCGATGGCATTCGCGGACCTATGCAAGGATGTGGAGGCAGCTGCTGCGGAAGGCAAGCTTGACCACGCCCGCGTGCTCGTCGACGGACTGCTGGCGGAGCATAGGAAGGTACTACAGGCTCTTGACGCGCAAAACCTTGCGGCCTGATATGGCTCGGCTGGGCCGTCCGGAATAGCCGCGGCGCCTGATATTCACGGTGAGGAATCGCCGCTCTTGAGCCGCCCTCTCGCTATAACCGCTTCTCGGCTCGGTTTGCTTCGTTCTGCTCTAGAATCGAGGCTGGGCGACCGGGTCATCTCGCAGAGATCGGCTAAAGGATCGCCTCAGGGAGGATCAGACAATGAATCTACGTATAGTCATGCCGCTCCTGACCACCGCTGTGCTGCTCGGCGCCGGCATCGGCCAGGCTGCGGACCAGGTCGGGCCCGCCGCAAACCCACTTGACGCAATTCCCGACAAGACGCCGTTCAGCATGCCCTATGGCGCGCCGATCTCGCTTCAGCGCGCCCAGGCCGTGGCACAGGCCGCCGTGGCCGAGGCTGCCAAGCGCGGCTGGCAGCTCAACGTCGCAGTGGTAGATTCCGGAGCCAATCTGGTCGCCTTCCTGCGCATGGATGGCGCCCAACTCGCCTCGATCGCGATCTCGGAACACAAGGCGCGCACCGCGGTAAAGTTCCGCCGGCCGACCAAGGCCTTCGAAGACGCGGTGCAAAAGTCGGATTTCAAGTACGTGCTGACGCTCGACGATGTCGTTGCCTCGCGTGGCGGCATTCCCCTCGTCGAGGACGGCAAGATCATCGGCGCCATCGGGTGTTCCGGCGGCACCGGTTCACAGGATGAGGTGGCTTGCGCCGCCGCGGCCGCAATGATCGGTAAATGAAGCGATGGCCGAAGCGCTCGAGGCGCCGTTTGTGGCGCCTCGAACCTTAAAGTCTGATCACGGCCCGTGTGAACATCGGCGACGCCAGCGGCGACCGGAAATGCTGAGCGAACTACTGAATTCGGACTTCTCCCAGCGCGTCGTGATTGCGACCAATGGGCTGCCATGGATTCCATCTCCACAGGCGGGGGTCGAGCGCCGTCCGCTCGACCGCATCGGAAGCGAAGTCGCTCGGGCCACGTCGCTCGTGCGCTATGCGCCGCGTAGCGCATTTCCGCCGCATGATCATGCGCTCGGGGAAGAATTCCTCGTGCTCGACGGAATATTCTCCGACGAGCACGGCGACTACGCCGCCGGAACTTATGTTCGCAACCCGCCCGGCAGCCACCACTCTCCGCGAACGGCGCCGGGGTGCATAATCTTCGTCAAGCTGAGACAGATGGCGCGGACCGAGCAGCAGCGGCTGGTCATGGATACGACGACCGCGGACTGGGATCAGGGCGAAGTCGAAGGACACACGCGGCTTGGTCTCTATGCTGCGAGCCAGAATGTGGAGCGGGTTACGATGGAGCGGCTTCGCGCCGGTGCGATTCTTCCGGTGATGGACTGTCCGGGAGGCGAGGAAATATTCGTGCTGTCCGGCGATCTGGCCGATGAGCAGGGGGCATACGGCTCAGGGACGTGGATTCGAAATCCGGCCGGCTATCGGCGCAGTCTTAAGTCCAAAGGCGGAGTGACGTACTGGGCGAAGCGGGGGCATTTACCCGCCGCAGCTTCAGACGCATGACACTAACGGAAACCCGGCGCCCAAACCGAAGCAACTATCCACGACCGCGGAGCAGATCCTCGATCTCGCCGAGCCGCGCAGCTCTGCGTGAGGATCGAGGAGCGGACGTGCATCGGTGTCGAGCCATCCTTTCCGACCGTCCTTCCCCGCGCCGCGCGGCGAACGACTCTTTGACGCGTGCGACTATGCCCGGATCCGTGCGCTCAAAATAGGGAAGCTCGCTGGTATGTCGTCCAATGGCTTCTTCGGCTGTGTAGCCGGTCAAGCGCGTGAAACTGCCATTGACCCATGCGAGACGGCGTTGTGAATCGCCGATCGTGACGGAATATCCCGTCCGACGGGCGACAGGTGCCAGCCAGTCCGAATCCACGGCATCACGCGTATCGACGTCCGCAGGTACCTCCGCAAGTGCGTGCGCAGGGGTGGTCGACAAGAGGCATGCGACCGCCCAGGGCACAGCGAACAGCAGAACAAGCGCGGCCAACTGCAGAGCGTTCCAGGCAGCGCCGGTGGCCGCCCCATGCGCGGTGAGCGCGCTGGCCAGGGCAACGCTGCGCAGCCATGTCGCGGGCAGAACAATCCGATGGCGCGCAATCGGGCGGCCGAATGCGCTGCCGGGCCGCCAGCGCTACGCTGGGCGGCGCCGTCGCGCGGACCGGGGCCCTGCTTGCAAAATGTCGTTAATTGGACTGGACCTAAGCTTAGTTTCTGTCTATGACGCCTATGACATTATCCGTACATTTCTCGTGTCGGCAGCGGCCTGAAAGGGTTGGCATATCAGGCCCTGCGCGCGCGGTGGCGCACAATATGAGCCTCGGATGGGGTCGGTCTCAGCTCTTGCTGCAGCACGGTAGATGGCCGCTGCAGGGAGCATCTCGAGCGGGTCGGCAGAATATAAACATTAGATGCGTCGGGAGAGTTTATGAATATCAGAAAGCTTCAACAGGGTCTTAAGTACCGCGGCCGAGTCGTGGCGGTTCGCCAGACCTACCACGTGTTCGAGGCCTCGGACTATTTCTTCGTTCTATCCTTTGCTCTGTCGAAAACACGCCGAGCGTCAGGATACTTCAACGTCGTCAATAGGGCGGCGGTCGCCTATGTGCAAGGGCATCTTGGGGGCAAGAGCGGCGTTACTGCGAAAGACGCGGTCGCTGTCGCACGGCGCACCAAGCATGTTCCGACGAGCTTGATGGCACTTTCCATCCTGTACGTCCTCGTAGCGCTCGGTCAGGCGAGGATCATGCGAGCAGGAGAGCATCGACAATTGTTCTTCGCGGTTCGGAAAGTGCGGCGGGCGGGGCGCTCCTAGAATCGCGGCTCATCGCATTCATTCGCTCAGGACAGACCCAGGATTTTGCCGCTGTCGTCGATGTCGATCTTTACCGCTGAAGGAACCTTCGGCAGGCCGGGCATCGTCATGATATCGCCGCAGACCATGACAATGAATTCGGCGCCGGCGGCGAGTCTGACCTCACGAATGTTTATCGTGTGGCCGGACGGTGCGCCCAATGCGGCGGGATCTGTCGAAAAGGAATACTGCGTCTTCGCAACGCAGACCGGAAAGTGTCCATACCCCGCATCCTGCAGCCGTTGGATCTGCTCCCGAACCTTGCGGTCGGCACTGATATCGGCGGCGCCGTAGATCTTCGTTGCGATCGCCTTCATCTTCTCCCATAGCGGCGCCGACTCGTCGTACACGAACTTCATCGTCGACGGATGCTTGTCTACGATCTGTACGACAGTGCGCGCCAGTTCGGTCGCGCCGGCCGATCCCTCCGCCCAGTGACGCGCCACGACTACCGGTGCTCCGTGCACGGCCATCTTCGACTTAAGCAGCGCAATTTCCGCTTCGGTATCGAATGTGAAGTGATTGATCGCAATGACGCAGGGTAGTCCGTAGTGATTGCGGATGTTGTCGACGTGGCGCTCCAGGTTGGCGATTCCCTTTTCGAGCACCGCCAGGTTCTCCTTGTTGACGTCCCGCAGATGGCTGCCGCCGTGGTACTTGAGCGCTCGGGTTGTGGCGACGATGACGGCTGCCGCGGGTCTGAATCCTGTCTTGCGGCATTTGATGTCGATGAACTTCTCGGCGCCGAGGTCAGCGCCGAAGCCGGCTTCGGTGACGACATAGTCGGCGAGCTTGAGCGCCGTCCGCGTCGCCAGCACCGAATTGCAGCCATGCGCGATGTTGGCGAACGGGCCGCCGTGGACGAAGGCCGGATTGTTCTCCAGGGTTTGTACGAGGTTCGGCTTCAACGCGTCCTTGAGCAGCACAGTCATCGCGCCATGCGCCGCAAGATCGCGTGCGTGCACCGGCCTGAAGTGGCTGGTGTAGCCGACGACGATGTTGCCGAGCCGGCTCTTGAGGTCGGCGATGCTCGTGGCCAGGCACAGGATCGCCATCACCTCCGATGCCACGACGATGGTGAAGCGGTCCTGGCGCGGATAGCCGTTGCCCGGCCCGCCGAGCGCGATCGTGATGTCCCGGAGTGCCCGATCGTTCATATCCATCACCCGCTGCCAGCTGATGCGGCGCACGTCGATACCGAGCTCGTTGCCGTGATGGATGTGATTGTCGAGCAGCGCCGCGAGTAGGTTGTTGGCGAGCCCGATCGCACTGAAGTCGCCGGTGAAGTGCAGGTTGATTTCTTCCATCGGCACGACCTGGGCGTGACCGCCACCGGTGGCGCCACCCTTTATGCCGAACACCGGCCCGAGGCTCGGCTCACGCAGGCAGATCACGGTTTTCTTACCGATGCTGTTCAAGGCGTCGCCGAGGCCGATCGTGGTCGTCGTCTTGCCCTCGCCCGCCGGTGTCGGGCTGATCGCCGTCACCAGGATCAGCTTGCCGTCGGGTCTCGACTTCAGGCTCTCGAGAAACTCGAAGCCGATCTTCGCCTTGTAGAGACCGTAGCTCTCGAGGCTCGATAGCGGAATTCCGAGCTTCTCGGCGATCGCCGTAATCGGCTGCAGGGTCGCTTTCTGGGCAATTTCAATATCTGAAGGCACCTGTGGGTCTCCCGTTCCGGAAAGTCGTTGGCGTGAGACAGCGTCCCCCTCGGGGGGCTCCGCCGCCAGAGTCTGCTGGCGGCCGCCACTGTCGGCGTGCCGTCATTCTAAGCACTGGCGGGCTCATGTCGGAGAAATCTCTTCCAACCCTAGCGCCCTGGCGAATTGCGCACTCGCTGCGTGATCCACCACATGTGGCCTTCCGGATCGAGCGCGGCGCGGCAGCGCGCATGCTCTCCATGCACATCGGCATCATCAACGAAGAACATGATCGACTGTGTGGCCGCACCGGCGAGCGAGCGCGGCTGCGATGATCCTGGAACTTGCGATGGTCCAACATGCAGTCGCGCCCGCGAGGATGCGGGAACTGCCGATTGTCGACAAAGGCGGCGTTCAGCGAAGCGCAGCTTGCCTTAAGATTCCGGCGGGCAGCCTCGCGCTCCTACACCCAGTACACAAAATTTTTGTCATCATTCTGCTCTTACATCTGCGGGCGCATTTTCCAGGGGCGGCGATTCATTGATACGATCTACCGAAGGCATCAGCCTACCGGCCAATGCCCGCCTTTCGCTCTTCTGTCAGAAAACTGCCGAGCTCGTACGAGCGGCCATGCGACTCAATCGTCAGGCAGCTTGGATGCAAGTGCGCAGCCGCGCGGCGCCTCGCGGCGTCAGCGAACAGTTCGGCGATAGCTGGATCGTCAGAACATTGACCAATCTCAGAGCCATCGTCAGCAGTGTCAGCGGTGCATGCGGCATCATACGAAGCGGTCATTTCTATCGCAAGATCAAACGCTTAAGTTGCCGGAGATGTCCTCCATGCGCCCATCGAATAGCGCCGCGGCCGCCGCGACAAGGTGGCTGGCATCGCCATCCGTGGCCACCGAGTACGGCAATAGCGCCAGTCTTGGCACGCCGAGCATGGCGTCGAGCGCAGCGAGGTTCTCTGCCAGCGCCGGCATGTTGGGGGCAAGCACGCTGCCGATCCAACCCGCGAGCTTGAGATTCGACACCCCGATCGCCTGGACCGACAGCAAAGCATGATTCAGGCAGCCGAGCCGCATACCCACCGTCAGCACGACCGGCAGCGCCAGCCGCTGCGCGATGTCGGCCATGGTGCCGTACTCACCGATCGGGGCGAACCAGCCGCCAGTGCCTTCGACCACCACCGCATCGCAGCGCGCCGACAGCCGCTCATAGGCCGCGGCCACCCGTTCCGGCTCGATCCGCACACCGGCCCGGGCCGCGGCAATGTGCGGTGAGACGCCCCAGTCGAAACAGTACGGATTGACGTCCAGCCGTTCGCAATCTGGTGGGGATAACGCGGCTATCGCGACGACATCGTCGTTGATCGTGTCGCCAATAGCGCAGAACCCGGCAAAGATCGGCAGCTCACTGGCGGTCACCGGACGGGTGCCTGTAGCCACCGGCTTCATGCCGGCGGCTTTGATACCCCGACGCTGCAATGCTCGCAGCAGCGCCAGCGTGACCCGCGTCTTGCCGACGTCCGTATCGGTACCGGCAATGAAAACCCCGCGGCTCATGGGCGAGAGCGCCCCAGCGCCGCCAGCGGCACCGCGTACTCGCCCGGCGTCGATGAATCAGCGCGGCCGCTCGCCTCGGACGCGGCGCCGAACGCCGCGCCGAAGATCACCTCGAAAGTCGCCGGCAGACCCGATGCTGTGCGCCGCAGGTCATATGCCTCGACCATGCGCTGCAGCCGCGCGCGGCCGGTCAGTGCGCGGGATCGCTCGCTCGCCGCATTCCCCGCGCCGATGCGCTTGAGCTCGCGCATCAAGGCATAGGCGTCCGGGTACAGCAGGCGATGGCGCTCGACATCCATGACCGGTTCAATCAATCCGGCGCGCATCAGCGCATCGCCAAGTTGCGGCATGTCGGGGAACTGACTGACATGTACACCATGGTCGACGCTCTCCCAGGCGAGGCGCAGCTCCTGCAGGGTATCGGGACCGAAGCTCGAGAACACAAACACCCCGCCGGGTTTGAGTACGCGAGCCAGCTCGCGGAACACCATATCGGGCCGGTCGCACCACTGCAGCATCAGATTACTGTAGATCAGCTCGACGCTGCGACTGGCCAGCGGCAGCGCGTAGGCGTCGGCGCACACGCGCTCGAAACGTCGCCGCGGCCACCCCGGACGCGGCGATGCCTTGAGCATGCCTGGCGCGATATCCAGCGCGATAACGCGCGCGTGCGCATAGCGCCGGCGCAGCGCGACCGAACCCTGGCAGGTGCCGGCGCCGAGATCGAGGATGCATTGCGGCTCGAGCGCGAAATACCGCAGCCGCTCGAGCAGCTCGGCGCGCACCTGCTGCTGCAGCTGCGCGGCGGCGTCATAGCCGGCGCCCGCGCGATCGAAAGATCGGGCCAGCGCTCGCCGGTCGAGCGTGAAGTTGATCTGCCCGGGGTCGCTCATGGTGCCAGCCGCGAGCCGGCGGTCTGCCGTCGCCGCTCATCATGGCGCGTGAACGCCAGCAGCGCCGCGCTGACCTGCTCGGGGTGCGAGATGAACGGCGCATGGCCGGCGCGCCGGATCTGCAGCAGCTGCGCCTGCGGCAACAGCTGCGCGAGTGCCTGCGCGGCCCGCGGCGGGCACACCCGATCATATTGTCCCGCGATCACCAGCACGGGCACATCGATGCGCCGCGCCAGCTCGCGCAGGTCGTTGTGCTCGAGCTGCGCCAGTCCCGCCGTCAGCGCGTCGGGGTGAGCCGCGCCATGCCGCTGCAGTGATCTCTGCAGCGTCGCGCGCACCGCGGCGGCGTCGGCGCTGCCGCGCACCTGCAGCTCGAGAAAATCGGCGATGGCCTTGTCTGCATTGCGCTCGAGCTGGGCGGCAAACTGCCGCAGCGTGGCGGCGGGCAGGCCATGCGGCCAGTCATCGGCGCAAACGAAGCGCGGACTGCTGGCGATCAGCACCAGGCGGCGCACGGCCAGCGCCGGTTCGCTCGCGAGCTGCAGCGCCAGCTGCCCGCCGAGCGACCAGCCCACCAGCGTCGCGCCGCGCGGCAGCATCGCCGACAGACCGGCGAGCTGCTGTTGCGGCCAGCCTTGCGGAGTCCACGGGCTGCGGCCATGTCCCGGCAGATCAATCGCCGTCACCCGATGATGGACACCGAGCGCCGCGCGCAGGCCGTCGAATACACGCAGATTCATGCCCCAGCCGTGCAGCAATACCAGCGGCTCTGCGGGCCCGCCGCTGTTGCGACGGCTGTTGCCGCTGCTGTTGGCGCCGCTGGTCTCGCTGTAGAGCGCGGTGGCCAGGCGCGCGGTGCTCAAGCGGCGCTCCGTTCACGCCACAGCTGACCTAAGGTCTCGGCCAGCGCGTCCACGTCCTGCTCGCGATGCGCGGCCGACAGCGTGATGCGCAGCCGCGCGCTGCCGGCCGGCACGGTCGGCGGCCGGATCGCCGACACCCAGAAGCCGGCATTCATCAGCGCCTCGCTCAACGCGAGCGCAGGCGCGGCGTCGCCCACGATCAGTGGTTGTATCGGAGTAGTCGATGCCGCAAGCGGCAGCCCGAGCGTCGCCGCTGCCGCGCGGAATCGCTGCACCAGGCTATGCAGCCGCTCGCGCCGCCAGCCCTCCTGCTGTGCGAGCCGCAGTGCGGCGCGGCTCGCCGCGGCCACGGCCGGCGGCAGTGCGGTGGTGTAGATGTAGGTGCGCGCGCGCTGAATCAGGTAGTCGATCAGCGCGGCGTCGCCGGCGACGAAGGCGCCGAAGGTCCCGAAGGCCTTGCCCAGCGTGCCGACCAGGATCGGCACGGCACTGGCGGCAACAGCGGTCTGCTCGAGCGTCCCGCCGCCATTCTTGCCGATCACTCCGAGGCCGTGCGCATCGTCGACCATCAGTGCGCAGTCATGACGTGCCGCGAGCGCTGCCAGTGCGGGCAGCGGCGCGAGATCCCCATCCATGCTGAACACGCCGTCGGTCACCAGCAGTGCCGTTGCGCACGGCGCTTCGTTGGTATCGCCGCGATTGCGCTGCGCGAGCAGCATCTGCGTGGCGTGCGCCGAGTCGCCGTGGGCATAGCGGCGCAGGCGCGCACCCGAGAGCCGAGACCCGTCGAGCAGCGATGCATGATTCCAGCGGTCGGCGAGCACCAGGTCATGGCGGTCGGTGAGCGCGCTGATGACGCCGAGGTTCGCCATGTAACCGCTCGAGAACAGCAGCGCGCGCTCGCGAGCCGTGAACGCAGCGAGTTCCTCCTCGAGCGCGTGGTGCTCGAGCGAATGGCCGCTGACCAGGTGCGCCGCCCCGGCACCGAATCCAAAGCGACTCATGCAATCATTCGCCGCGCGGATCAGCGCCGGATGGTGGCTCAAGCCGAGGTAATCGTTGCTGCAGAAATTGCGCAGCAGGCGGCCGCCGACCCGCACCACGGTCGGATCGCCGGGTTCGGGAAACGCTTCGACCAGTCGGCGCCGCCTTCGAATGTGCTGCGCCTCGAATGCTGCTAGCTCGCGAGCGAGCAGGTGCGAATCAAGTCGCACCGGGCACAGCCGCGGCGCCCTCGGCTCGGATGCCGAGCCGCGCCAGCAGCGCGCGGTCGTGCTCCACGTCGGGGTTGCCGGTGGTCAGCAGCTTCTCGCCGTAGAAAATTGAATTGGCGCCGGCCACAAACGCCAGTGCCTGCAGCTCATCGCTCATCGTGCTGCGTCCGGCCGAGAGCCGCACATGCGCCTTGGGAATCATCACGCGCGCCGCGGCGATCGTGCGTACAAAATCCAGCGGCTCCACGTCCCCCGCCTGCGCCAGCGGTGTGCCCGGCACCCGCACCAGCCGGTTGATCGGCACGCTCTGCGGATGTTGCGGCAGATTCGCCAGTGTCACCAGCATCTGCGCCCGATCGCGCACCGTTTCCCCCATGCCGACGATGCCGCCGCAGCAGACATTCATGCCCGCTTCGCGTACCGCCGCAAGCGTATCGAGGCGGTCCTGGTGGCTGCGTGTCGAGATCACCTGGCCGTAGAATTCTTCGGACGTATCGAGGTTGTGATTGTAATAGTCCAGCCCCGCATCCTTGAGCTCCCGCGCCTGGTCGCGGCTCAGCATCCCCAGTGTCGCGCAGGTCTCGAGGCCGAGCGAGCGCACCTCGCGCACCATCTGCGCAATCTTTTCCAGGTCCTTGCGCTTGGGCGAACGGTAGGCCGCGCCCATGCAGAAGCGAGTGGCGCCGGCGGCGAGTGCGCCGCGCGCCCGTTCCAGCACCTCAGGCAGCGGCATCAGCGCGTCGGTTTCGACGCCGGTCTGATAGCGCACGCTCTGCGGACAGTAGGCACAGTCCTCGGGGCAGCCGCCGGTCTTGATCGACAGCAAGGTGCTCATCTGCACCGTATTCGGCTGATGCCAGGCGCGATGTATCCGCTGCGCGATGTAGATCAGGTCGGTGAACGGCAGCGCGAACAGCGCCTCAGCTTGTTTGAGCGTCCAGTTATGGCGCGGCTCGAAGCCGATGCCGTTGCGGTCGCCGTCCGAACGAGTGTCAGGCAAGATGCCGCAGCCGTCTGGCATATCGTGTGTGCTCGTGGTGTGTTCGCGCCGAAATCCTCGTGCCGATCTTCGGCGGCGCCATCCACGCTGTCAACCTGCGAACAGGCCATGGGTTGACGTTTGCGCAGTTTCTGGCCTTTATCCCTTGAGGACAAGTAAGAAATCGTGTAGAATCAATCCCTAGCCTGAGCTAGAAGGGACAAGGCTTAAGTGCGTACAATCTGCCTGCCTGTATGGAGGGGTAGCTCAGTTGGTAGAGCGGAGGTCTTGAAAACCTTGCGGCGCTGGTTCGATTCCAGCCCCCTATTCAGAAGCCCCGCCCGCACGGGGCTTCGCCTTTTTACGCGCCCATAATCGAGACGATTTTCCGCGCCCAAAACAAAAAGGCCGCGACTAGCGCGGCCTTATATGTTTGATGGTTACCTAAGCCGCTAGGCGATTAATCTCTCTTGAGTCAAAACGCGCGCCAGCAGTTATTTTTCTAGCCTCTTCATATAAGTGCAAAATCCTGCTCGTTTCTTGCTTCAGCATCATCGCTTCCGCGACGCCGCCTACAAGTGCGATCTCTATCGCTTTGACCACAAGTACAAAATGATCCTCTTTTAGATCTAGTACAGACTTAATGCGATCAAACAGAAATCGGAAACCCTTCAATTTGACCCCCACCAGACGATCTTCGTAAGGATGCCATAGGACTGTGAGGAATGGATCGACTCGATCCGCTCGGTACGAGCAGTCCTGATTCAGATATAGGAGGAAATCCATTCCAGGGTAATAGCGAGCGACCGGAGAAAAAGGCGCGTCGGAAGCTCCAGGGGCCTTTCGCGCGTCGGCGAGCAAATTTTGGAGTATTGAACCAGTCATTTTAATCTATCCCAAATTTTTCGGGTGTAGCGAGTAGCGCATTCTCTAGGAAGAAGTGAGTCGGCAGTGTCAGCCAGAACCCATTCCCAAAAAGAGATGATGCCCTTAGTTTCAGTCATTGACCCTGAAGCACTAGCCAATTGCGAGGGTCCAAGATACGCATATGTGACGAATACAGAACGAAGCGGCTTAGCTACTCGAGTCGGCCCTGCTCCGCTGTGTTTTGCGTCTCTAGGGTACGTATACGTTCGGTCTGGATTCAGCACATACGCACAAACTTCTTCATCCTTCCCCGGCATAACGCATGGACGTTTGACACCTTGGTATAACGCATAGGCGCTTTCCAACCCCCTGGTTCCGTCCGGCACGTCGCCGTGAACCAATCCAAGGAATTCACCTATCTTGCTGTTGAGATGATCGTCTTCAAGTAGACGAATGGTCTGTGGATCGGCTCCGAGCAGAATGGGATTCTGGTCCAGCCCCCACGCCCAGACCAGATTAGGGCGCTCCGAATTGTTCCTCGGAAACGTCGCATCAACGGCGTGAAGCCGTGGCGTATCGTCACCCATAAATTAAGCCCAACAACACGAAATGCGCTTACGTCCCGTGCTGTGTCCCGTTCTGTGCGGGAGGGTAAGCTTAGAGTAGAATGCTGTCAATAATTAAGCGTGCGCTATGTCAAGTGGAGCGGCCCGGTATCGGACCCGGAGCACGAGGGTAGGAATCCAGCGCTGTAACCATTACCCGCCCCATCTGGCCCACCACGGCCCGCGTAGAGGTTCACCCCCAAGTGACAACCCTCTATGCGGGCCTTCTCATTTGTGCAGCGAGCTTCGGTGCCGGTGAGCGTGGCAGTCGAAGCTCTGAACCCTTCTAATTGTCATCGTGACCTCCGTTGTAGTGTTCATTTCAACATCTCCTCATCGAGCATCCGCTGGATATAGGCTTCTAGAATTGGCTTCAGGAATTTCCAGTCACTGGAGTCGAATTTCTCGGGCAGCGCCAATATCACGTCTTGCTTGCCAATCAATGGCAGTTTGATTTGGCGCATTCCTTGCGGGATGACATCGGCGGGTTCTCCGTCGTCATCTGCACTGGTTACTGGTTTACCCTCCGTACCGTTTGAGCGTTTTGGAGGATTTATTCGGACCAGCGTCGGCGTTTTTATGTACGAAGAAATCTCGATCCCGGCCGATTTCGCCGCCGTCAGGAAGAACGCGATCGCCTTCACGACGGTGCTTCCCGAAATATTCTGCGCCCGGAAAGCCTCTTCAATCTGCTTAGTCGTAGCACGCTTAAGGTCGATTGAACCGCCAATTAGATAGGGGTAAGCTTCACGCAGGATCTCGGCGAGCACAGCAGGTCGATTTTCTTCTTCTGCGTCAACAAGTTGGTGAAGTTTATCCGTGGGCTCTTCGTCAGCATTGATAAGGCCGAGGTATTCTAGCGATGCCTTTAATGCGCTTTGACCACTTCCAGACATTCCAGACATTGCGCTGCGATCTATGCGCGAGGGGATGCCATTTTCACGCAAACCATTGATAAAATTATCAAAAGTTTTATGTGCCACATAAGCAGGACTGGCCTTTTTTGGTTCATTGTCGGACATGATTCGCTCCAGAGGTGTCTATGGAACATATAATAGCACAGAACGCAGAAAATAACACAGAACGCATAAATAAACTTCTGCTCAAGCGCGGGGACCGCGTGATAGTTAAGGATTTCGCAGGGAAGCTGCTGGATCGGCGGGTTTGGGGAATGGCGGAAACGGTTGTCTACCTTTGCACGGACCGTCTCTATGAAGCTTTGCTCAGAGGACTCGAAAGAACGCCCCCAATAGGCTTTCCGAAATACGATATTCAAGCGTGAAATCGAAGGCGAAGAAGCGAACTGGCAATCCTCGGCAATTTGCCGCTCGAAAATCGCAGCCGAAGAGCGGCACCGGCAAGGAATCAAATCACAAGCGAGCTTTTGAGCAGCTACTTGATGATGCGATTTTGGGCGTCAAGAAGAAGTAGCCTTGCTGATCTGCGCCAGCATCCGGCGAAACATCTCGGCCGGCTCATGGCGATTGTTGTAGCGGTAGGCGAATTCATTCACGTACTTCTGCATGTGCTGCGGCGACACGTGAATGTGTGTGCTGGCGATGCCGTTCTTGAGGTGTGACCAGAAGCCTTCGACCCTGTTCGTGCTGTAGATGCCCTTGACCCATTCGTAGCGCTCATGGCGCACGGCCTTGTGCTTGTATCCGTGCTGGCTGAGCTTCTTGTACGCAGCCAGCGTATCGGTGCTGACGGTCGTGCCGAATGCCACGTCTTTGAGGATATGCGTTAGCAACGTCGGCTTTTTGTTGTCCGGGACCACGTGGCCCTTGAAGGCGCCGCCGCGCTGAACGAGCCCCATGACGACCGTCTTGCCTTCAGCAGGGGCATCGCTGCGATTCACCTTCCGGCGCTTGCCACCGACGTAGGTCTCGTCGATCTCCACGTGGCCGCTGAGCTTGTCGGGAGTCGTCGCCTTGTCCCTAGCAGCCATCAACTCGCGCAGCTGATGCCCGATCCGCCAAGCACATTTGTACGTTACGCCTAGCTGCCGCTGCAGTTCTTTGGCGGCAACTCCGTTGCGGGTCGAGGTCATGAGGTACATGGCATGAAACCACAGCGTTAGGGGCGTGCTGGAATGCTCAAACACGGTCCCGGCGCACGGGTAGATATGGCAGCCTTCTTTGCAGGCGAAGGCGCGCCGGCCTTCAATGCGGGTCAGCTTGCCGGCTACGCCGCAGTTCGGGCAGGCGTCGATCGTGTCGTAGCGCCTCTTGAGGATCGCCAGCAGGCAAGCGTCATCGTCCGGGTATTCGGCTTTGAATTGGACGATGGTAAACTTTGGTTTGGCCATAAAAATCTCCTATGGCCGAAATCCTACCCCTGATTTAACTTGCTGTCAAGGGATAAAGGCCCAGTTTCTGACCCGTCGATGAACCAGGCTCAAGGAGCCGTGCTGTGGTACCACGGCGGTCTCGACCGCTCGGCGCTCAACGGTTGACCGCCCCAGTTCCCGACCTTCGACCAGAAAGCCGGGCCAGCCACGGCGAACTGCGGCCACCGCGAGGCCGTTCCCGTCTCCAGGCCGCTGATGTTGGCGCCGATGATCTGCACCGTGCTGCCGTCGGCGGTGCCGACGAACCCGTTGCCGCGGACGCTGACGCCAAAGCTGCCGTTCACCCCAGAGGCGCTGCCATCCGCGCTTGAGCGGGCGGACGTGATGGTCGAACGCTGCTGATCGGCGTTTCTGCTGTCGGTCTGCGCCTGACAGGCCAGCTGACAGCCCAGCAGCATCAACGCACTGAATAGAGCGAGTTTATTCATACGAAAGCGGCATCGAGCGCGCTCAGCGCGAGGTGTATTCGAGCAGGATACCGGCGAACACCGCGAAGCCGAAATAATTGTTGTTCTGAAAGGCCTTAAAGCAGGCCTCAGGGTCGCGACCGCGAATCAACCATTGCTGCCAGAGAAAACAGCAGGCGCCGGCGATCAGGCCGGCGTTGTAGCCGTCGCCGAACTTCAGGCTACGGCCGATCAGCAGCAGCGCGAACAGCATCATGAGCTGCATCATCGCGATCATCAATCGATCCAGGTCAGCGAACAGGATCGCGCTCGACCGCACGCCGATGCGCAGGTCATCGTCGCGATCGACCATCGCGTACATCGTGTCGTAGACGCCGGCCCACAGGATCGCGGCCACCAGCATCAGCCAGCCGATGCGCGGCACAAATCCCAGCGTCGCGGCGAACGCCATCGGCACCGCCCAGCCGAAGCACACGCCCAGATATAGCTGCGGCAGCGGGAAGAAGCGCTTGAACAGCGGATAGGTGATCGTCAACGCGGCGCCTACCAACGCGAGCCACACGGTGAGCGCATTGAGTTGCAGCACCAGCAGCAGCGCCGCGACGACCAGCACGCCGAACACCGTCAGGGCCTCCGGCGGCGAGATCGCGCGCGACGCCAGCGGCCGCGATCGTGTGCGCTTGACGTGCGGATCGATATTCCGATCCGCCAGATCGTTGATGATGCAGCCGGCGCTACGCATCAGCACCGCACCGGCGACGAAAATGGCGAGCAGCCGCCGTTGCGGATGACCGTCGGCAGCGATCCATAGTGCCCACAATGTCGGCCACAGCAGCAGCCATGTGCCGATGGGCCGATCCAGACGCAACAGCTGCGCGAGGTCGCGCAGCCGCCGCATCCGCCAAGTCAGCCGCACAGTTTCGATGGCGGGGGTGAGCGACGGCACCGGGATCAGGACTTCTGTGGCTGGCGGCGAGGCCAACTCGGCCGCAGGCGCCGGCGCCGCCGCCGCTGTTGCCGCTGCTGGGGCTATTGCCGCTGCTGGGGCTATTGCCGCTGTTGTCGGTGCTTTCGGTACCGAAGGTGTCAACGGGGCAGTAGCTGCCGACGATGCCGAAGGTGCTGCAAATGGCGCGGTTGGTGCAGGGGGTGCAGGCACCGGCGGTTGCGCGGCACTTGCTCGCGCCCGCATCGCATCTGCCTCGGCTCGCGCCGCGGTTCGCGGTGGCGGCACCGCGCTTGGTGCCGGACGTGAAGCGGTGCGCGGTGGAGGGATGGCAAATCGCGCTGGAGATGCTGCAGCCGGTGCCGGAGGCACTGGGGCAGGCGCTGGCGCTGCGGTGGTTCGCGCAGGCGGGCGATCAGTTGGCGTTGAAGTCGCCCCCGCTCGCGCTGGCTTTGCCGCAGCGGGCGCCGCAGGCGTTTCCGGGGATGGCACCGCGGGTGCTGCGGGTAACGCGGGCGCTACGGGTGACGCGGGCGCTACAGCTGATGCCGGCGACGCGACTGGCGTCGGCACGAGCGCCAGCTCGATCTGCCTATCACCCGACACGGCCATACTGCTCCCGTTCGCCGATCCAACGTGTTCTCAAGGCTGCGACTCGTTCAGGCATGGCCTCCAGCATCTGGGCCGCCGTGGCTCGCACCTCGTCGAGCAGATCGGCATCGCGCGCCAGATCGGCCACGCGCAACTGTGCGAGACCGGTCTGTCGCCGTCCCAGCAGCTCGCCGGGTCCGCGCAGCTCGAGGTCGCGGCGCGCGATGCGAAAGCCGTCGTTGGTCTCGCGAATCGCCGCCAGGCGCGCGCGCGCCATCTCCGACAACGGCGGGCGATACAGCAGCACGCAACTGCTCTCGCGCCGGCCGCGGCCAACGCGGCCGCGCAGCTGGTGCAGCTGCGCCAGCCCCATGCGTTCGGCATTCTCGATCACCATCAGGCTCGCATTCGGCACATCGACGCCGACCTCGATGACCGTAGTCGCCACCAGCAGCTGCACTTCGCCGCCGGCGAATCGCTGCATGATGTGGTCCTTCTGCTTCGAGGGCATGCGCCCATGCAGCAGCTCGACGCGATGCGCCGGCAACGCCTCGGCCAATGCGGCCGCGGTCTCCTCGGCGGCGCTGGCGGCGAGCTCCTCCGATTCCTCGATCAGGGGACAGACCCAATAGGCCTGGCGACCGGCGCGGCAAGCCTCATCGATGCGCGCGACGATCGCGGCGCGCTTTTCTTCCGGTACCACTACCGTGCGCACCGGCGTGCGTCCCGGCGGCAACTCATCGACGATCGATACATCGAGATCCGCATAGAGCGTCATGGCCAGCGTTCGCGGTATCGGTGTCGCGCTCATGATGAGCTGATGCGGCGTACGCTCGCCGGGGCTCGGAGTAGCGTTGCCCTTGGCGGCGAGTTGCAGTCGCTGCTGCACGCCGAAGCGATGCTGCTCATCGATGATCGCGAGTCCGAGGTTGTTGAAACGCACTTCTTCCTGGAATAGCGCATGCGTGCCGACACACAACTGCGCACTGCCGCTGGCGGCGGCCTGCAGCGCCGCACGGCGGGTGCGCGCGCGCTGTGAGCCGGTGAGCAGGCTCACCGTCACGCCCAGAGGATCGAACCACGCCATCAGTGAACGGGCGTGCTGTTCGGCCAGCAGTTCGGTCGGCGCCATGAACGCGACCTGCGCGCCGCTGCCGATCGCACGCGCGGCCGCTGCTGCCGCGATGACGGTCTTGCCGCAGCCGACGTCGCCCTGGACCAGCCGCGCCATTGGCGTGGTGGCGCCGAGATCGCGCTCGACCTCTTCGAGCACGCGCCGCTGCGCGCCGGTCAGACTGAAAGGCAGCGCGGCCAGCAGCCGTGCCTCGAGCCCCGCCGTGTCCGTGAGCGCCGCGGCACGGTCGCGCCGCAAGCGCCTGCGCAGCTCCAGCAGTGAGAGCTGATGGGCCAGCAATTCCTCGAACGCCAGGCGGCGCTGCGCCGGGTGGCGTCCGGCGGCCAGTTCAGCCAGCTGGGTTCCGACCGGCGGGCGATGCACGAACTCCAGCGCCGCGCACAGCGTCGGCAGCCCGGCTCGCCTGAGCAGACTTTCAGGCAGCAGCTCAGCGACCCCGCTCGTTCCGAGTGTACGTAGCGCGCGATCCACCAGGGCGCGCAGGCGACCCTGCGTCAGGCCTTCGGTCGCCGGATAGATCGGCGTCATGGTCTGCGACAGCGGTTCGCCCAGGCCGACGATGCGGCGGTACTCCGGATGCACGATCTCGAGGCCGAGCGGACCGCGTCGCACCTCGCCATGGCAACGCAGCCGCGTGCCGCGCGCCAGACCTTCGCGCTGGGCATTGGAAAAATAAAAAAATCGCAGGGTGAGCGACCCCGAGCCATCGGCCAGCCGCACCAGCAGCGTACGGCGGCGGCGGAACACGATCTCGGCCAGCAACACTTCACCTTCCACGACGGCATGCATGCCCGGCTGCAGCGAGCCGATCGGTACAACGCGGGTGCGGTCCTCGTAGCGCAGCGGCAGCACGAACAGGATGTCGTCCGGATGCTCGACGCCGAGGCGCGCCAGCTTCGGAGCCAGCGCGCCGGTCACCGCTTCAGGCTGCGGTGCCGCGCGTTTCAAGCGAGGCTGAGTATGCACTCCACTTCAACCCGCGCACCGCGCGGCAGCGCCGCGACGCCGATCGCAGCGCGCGCCGGATAGGGCTCGCTGAAATAGGTCGCCATGATCTCGTTGACCTTCGGAAAATGGGCCAGATCGGTCAGAAACACGCTCAGCTTCACCGCGCTCGCGAGCGAGCCCCCGGTGGCCTGCGCGATGGCTGCCATGTTGTCGAACACCCGGCGAATTTCGGCTTCGATGTCGCCAGTGACGAGCTGACCGCTGGCCGGATCGAGCGGGATCTGCCCCGACATGTAGACCGTATCGCCCACGCGGACCGCCTGTGAGTAAGTGCCGATCGCCTTGGGCGCCGCCGGGGTGTGGATGATCTGTCGCTGCATGGTGTTAGTAAGGCTCTATTGAAGGGTGACGCTTCTTTCCGCGGCGATCGCGGCCGCGGTCAATTATCTTCATATTTGCCGTCGTCGGCCTGTTCGCGCCCATGCACATGAGTTGAGATCGTACGCACGGTGCGCAGCACATCGGGCATGCGCCGTACCACCCGCATGACGCGCGCCAGATGCTTGCGGTCGGCCACTTCCAGCACGAACACCAGCACCGAGGTCTCGGCGTCCCGCTGCTCGATGGTGACATGGATGACATTGGTCTGCGTGCCGGCGATCGCGGCGGAGACGGCTGCCAGTACCCCCATGCGGTTCACCGTCTCGATGCGGATCTCCGACAGGAACAGTCGTCCGGGTTTGTTCTGCCAGCTCACCGGCAGCCATTTTTCCAGATGCTTGCGGTAATCCTCGACATTGGAGCAGATTTCGCGATGGATCACGATGCCGCGTCCGGTGCTCATGAATGCCAGTATCGGATCGTTCGGCAGCGGATAGCAGCAATGCGCATAGCTGACGAGCAGACCCTCGGTACCCGCGACCGCGAGCGGCGTCGGCGCGCCGGCCACGCCCGGCGCGCCATCGGCGAGGTCTGCCCGCTCGCCAGGCAGCAGCCGGCGCGCCACCAGCGGCGCGAGGCGCTCGCCGAGCCCGATTCTTTCGAATAGCTCCTCCGTGTCCTTGAGCGCGAACTCGTTCAGCGCGGAGCGCAGCGCCGCAGGATCGATGGCGTCGAGCTTGAGCTCGAACTCCGCCAGCGCCTGGACCAGCAGGCGCCGGCCGAGCTCGACCGCCTCGCCACGGCGCAATGACTTGAGATAGTGCCGGATCTCCGAGCGCGCCTTGGCGGTCACTACGAAATTGACCCATGACGGGTTGGGCGTGGCGCCCTTGGCGGTGATGATCTGTACCGTCTGGCCGTTGCGCAGCACGGTGCGCAGCGGCGTGAGCCGGCGATCGATCTTGGCGGCGACGCAGCGATTGCCGATGTCCGTGTGTACCGCGTAGGCGAAATCCACCACGGTGGCGCCGCGCGGCAGCCGCAGTATTTCCCCGCGCGGCGTGAACACATAGACCTTGTCCGGAAACAGGTCGACCTTGACGCTCTCGATGAATTCCTCGGAGTTGCCGCCTTCCTCCATCTCGACCAGGTTCGACAGCCATTTGCGGGCGCGCTCCTGCTGCGCCGAGCCTTCGAGCTCGCCTTTCTTGTACTTCCAGTGCGCGGCGATACCGGACTCGGCCACTCGGTCCATGTCCTCGGTGCGGATCTGCACCTCGATCGGCACGCCGTTGGGGCCGAACAGAGTGGTGTGTAACGACTGGTAGCCATTGATGCGCGGAATGGCGATGTAGTCCTTGAAGCGTCCGGGCATCGGTTTGTAGACGCTGTGCACGATGCCGAGCGCGCGATAGCAGGTGTCGACCGCGTCGATGGTGATGCGCAGTCCATAGACGTCGACGATCTCGGACAGCATCGCCCGCTTGCGCAGCATCTTGCGGTAGATGCTGAACAGATGTTTTTCGCGCGATTCGACCCTTCCTACAATCGCCGCCTTCTTCAGTGCCGCCTCCAGTTGCGCCCGGATCTTGTTGAGGAATTCCTTCTGATTGCCGCGGGCGCGCTTGAGCGCCCGCTCGATCACGCGGTAGCGGTGCGGGTAGAGGGTGCGAAAGCCCAGATCCTCGAGCTCGAGCTTCATCGCATACAGGCCGAGCCGCTCGGCCACCGGCGCGTAGATATCGAGCGTCTCGCGGGCGATGGAGCGGCGCTTGGCCGGCGCCAGCGCGTCGATGGTACGTAGGTTGTGCATGCGATCGGCGAGCTTGACCAGGATCACGCGCAGGTCGCGCACCATTGCAAGCAGCATCTTGCGGAAGTTCTCCGCCTGCGCTTCCTCGCGATTCTTGAAGTGGATCTGATCGAGCTTGGTCACGCCATCGACGATCTCGGCGACGTCGTGACCGAAGCGCGCGGCGATGTCGGCCTTGGCGATCGGGGTGTCTTCGATGACGTCGTGCAGAATCGCCCCGACGATGGTGTCGGCATCGAGGTGCAGGTCGGCAAGGATCTCGGCCGCGGCGACCGGATGCGTGATATAGGGTTCGCCCGAGACGCGCTTCTGGCCCTGATGCGCGGCGGCGCCGAACTCAGCGGCTGCGCGGATGCGCTCGACCTGCTCGTGCGGCAGATAGGTCGCAACCTTGCTCAGCAGTTCCTTGACACCCGGAGTGCCGCGTTTCGCGCCGGGCAATAACCCCAAGAGCGAAGACGCATAATCCACAGCCGCCTCGGGTGCAAGCCCTCAGATCTCTAGAGCTCGCGATCGACCAGCCCGAATTGCGGTGCGCGGAAGCTCGCTTCGTTGTCGGCGTTGGGAACGATCGATTCCTGCCGCGGTTCCGGCTCACGTAGCATCTCGGGCGTGATGTTGCCCGCCGCGATTTCTCTGAGCGCGACTACCGTGACCTTGTCGTTCTCAATCGGCACGGTCGGCTCGGCACCATTGGCAAGGCGCCGCGCGCGCTGACTGGCGAGCAGCACCAGCTGAAACAGGTTATCGACATTCTGCAGACAGTCTTCGACGGTTACACGAGCCATGGCTTTAAGATTTCCTGAAAATACCGGGAGTTGCCGTCACAGTGTACTGCATCGGCGCTCGCTGGCGCCAGCCGCCATGGGCCGCCACGGGAGCCTGCAGGGCGGGCGTTCTGGCATTTACTCAGCGTGCAGAACTATTTGGCGCATTTTTTATAATAAAAATGCGCCAAATGCTTCTACCCCCTGAGCGAAGCATGCCCGATCGCTCGCAGTCCGGGGGTTCGTGGCGGGCGGGCTAGCGCACCAGGGTCGCTATCAGCGGCTTGAGCTCGGGCCGCTTGGAACGCAGCGCTCCGCCGCCACCGTCGAGTATGGTGCCCAGGTCCATGGCGGCCTTTTGGAACTGATCGTTGACCACCACGTAGTCGAATTCGTTGTAGTGCGACATGTCAGCCGAGGCGTCGGCGAGTCGTCGCACGATGGTCTCGGCACTGTCGGTGCGGCGCTCGCGCAGGCGCTGCTCGAGCGCGCCGCGCGTGGGCGGCAGAATGAAGATGCTGGTGCTGTCGGGCATGGCGCGGCGCACCTGACGGGCCCCCTGCCAGTCGATCTCCAGCAGTATGTCCTTGCCGGCCGCGAGCTTTTCGCGCACTTGCGCCGCGCCAGTGCCGTAGAAGTTATCGAACACCTGCGCGTGCTCGAGGAATGCGTGCTGCCTAATCAATTCGTGGAATTGGGCCGCCGTCACGAAAAAGTAGTCACGGCCCTCGACCTCGTTGACGCGCGGCTTGCGCGTCGTGTGCGACACCGACACCATCAGGTTCGGCCGCGCGGCGAGCAGGCTGCCCACCAGGCTGGTCTTGCCCGCCCCCGACGGCGCGGAAATGACAAATAACCTACCCATGCCCGCTCTGACCGCTCACGATGTCCTCTACCCCTCGGGCGTAACAGCGCTACGTATTTGATATGTATGGATTTTCATTCGGCATATTAGTCGGCAGCGCGCGCCCACCGATGCCCGTGACCTTCGACACGCGCGAAGCCCCGGCGGGAAATAATGCCACGTGTCCGCAGGCGTCTGCCGACTTCCCGCGGCAGGTTGCTGTCTCACCCAGTAGGCGGCTTGCTCTGGAGCGGTGGTTCTGGCTCGAGAATTCGATGGCGGTAAGATCCCACCTGATAATTTTTCACCGCCGCGCTTGCAGCGAAAATCCCGCGAGACCTGGTCCGTGTTTTGGCGCCCCATTGGAGCCTCCGGGGGCGATGGCTACGAAAAGTAGAAGAGGCTGAACAAATATGCGGATTGTCGCGATGACGAGAGCACTTAACGAGGCCGATATCATCGAGTGCTTCGTTCGGCATACCTCTGCGTTCGTCGCTCATCATGTCATTATGGATGACGGCAGCTCGGACGGCACGATCGATATTCTGACCGCTTTGAAACGCGAGGGGATGCCTCTCAGCGTCCATCAGAGTAAATCGATCTCATAGAATGAGTCCGATACTCTAACGCTGCTCTATCAGGAAGCGTGCAGGACGCATGCGCCCGACTGGGTCCTGTGTGTAGATGCCGATGAGTTCATCGATGATCGCAAGCTCGCCGGCGGATTGCATCAATAGCTGCAGCAGCTGCTGGACTCAAATCAGGCTGCCGACTATTTGAGCATTCCAATGGTGAACTACGCTGCGACCTCGCAGGACAATGCCGATGAAACGATCGTGCCGGTTCGCATGCGCAAGCGGCTGCAGCCTTCGGACGTACCCAAGATTGTCATCCGCGGCAACCTCATCGACCAAGACATTCGCATCGCCCATGGCTCGCATTGGGCCAGTCTTAAGCACCGACCGGCAACCCAATTGCCAGAGCCGCGGCTATGGCTCGCTCATTACTCGGAGCGTTCCCCTTATCAATATATCGTCAAGTTTGTGCGTGGCTGGAGCAAAGTGCTTGCCACCGGGCAAGCTGAAGTCGATCGGCGCACCGCTTATCACTATCAAGCGCCGTACGAAATTTTGCGCGATAGGCCGAAGGATCTGTTGCGCAGCGCGCATTTCATGGGTTTCAAGAACGAAAGCGCGGAGTTAATCGACGACCCGATCGATTATCGGGGTGGACCGCTGAAATATACGCCGCAAACCGACGAGACCATGCGTTCCGTGCAGTGCCTGATGGGGTTCTTAGACGGCATGTCACTCCGGCATGGCAGACTTCTGGACCATTTTCCCGAGGTTCGAAAAACGGTTCGCGAATGGGAGATGGTATCCAATAAAATCTTGTGATCGCCAGAGTCCTTGCGGTCAACAGCGCCAACGCAAGGCGCACCAGCGCCGGTCAATTCGAACACCGGGAAACGCGGGTCGTAAGCGGCTGAATCGTCGTCAGCGGCTCAATCAAGGTCGACGCGCCACTGATCGAAATCGCCCCAATCGCCGCATCAATCACCCACGGCAGGCAGCGCCGGAGATCACTCGATATTCTGTACCTGCTCGCGCATCTGCTCGATGAGGACTTTCATTTCGACCGCCGTGCGCGTCGTCTCGAGATCCTGCGACTTCGACGATAGTGTGTTGGCCTCGCGATTGAACTCCTGCATAAGAAAATCGAGCCTCCGTCCCGCGGGTTCGTCGCCCGCCAGCGTGCGTGCGGTCTCCACCAGGTGCCCGTCCAGACGATCCAGCTCCTCGGCGACGTCGAAGCGCTGCAGCATCAGCAGAATCTCCTGCTCGACGCGGTCCTGATCGACCTGGGCACCAAGCTCCCGCAGGCGCTCCTCGAAGCGCTGGCGGATGCGGGCCCGCACCTCCGGCAATCGCGTGCGCACCGCGCCGACCATGCCCGCGAGCGCGGCGCAGCGTTGGCTGATCAGGGTCTTGAGCCGCTCGCCTTCGCGGGCCCGTGAGCGTGCGAGTTCGCCCAGTGTCTCGCCGAACAGGGAGCGCACCGTTTGCATCAGGATCTCGGTATCGGCGCTGTCCTCGCGCAAAATGCCCGGAAAACGCAGCAGTTCGATCAGATCGACCTGCGAGCGCCCCGGAATCACCGCCGACAGTTCATTGACCCGCGCCAGCAGGCGCTCAAGCGCTTCCTGATCGATCTCCAGCCGGGCGGTGCCGGCCGGCAAGGAGCGCTGCTGCAGCGTGCAGTCGACCTTGCCGCGCCGCAATTCACGGGCCAGCGCCTGGCGCAGCTCCGGCTCAAGGGCGCGACAGCTATCGGGCAGGCGCAGCGTCGCATCCAGGAAGCGGTGATTAACGCTGCGGATTTCGCAGACGAGTGTGCCAAAGGGGCCGGCAAACTCGCGCCGCGCAAAACCCGTCATGCTTGCGATCATGGGGAGATAGTGGTGTATAAAGCGCGGCGAAGTTTAGCGTAAAGTGCCGGAGATCGCTTGCGGGTCGAATATGCAGAACTCAGCCTTCAGGGCGGACGCGATTCCAATCAGGACCGCATCAGCGTAGCCGTGGCCGAAGAGGCCGCGCTGCTGATCGCGTGCGATGGCATGGGTGGTCACGCCGATGGCGAGCGGGCCGCCGAGGTCGCGCAGCAGACGGTGGTCGAGCGCTTCTGGCAGACGGCGCAGCCGCTGCTCGATCCGCTCGGATTTCTGCATCTGGCGCTGGGCGCAGCGCATGCCAACGTGGTCGACCTGGCGCCGCGCCTGCCGATCGAGATGCGGCCGCGCGCCACCTGTGCCGTCTGCATCGTGCAGCAGACTTCGGCCTATTGGGCACATGTTGGCGACAGCCGCGTGTACCATCTGCGCGCCGGCCGGGTGCGCGAGCGTACGCGCGATCACAGCCATGTCGAACTGCTGGTGCGCGAGGGCGTCATCAGCGCCGGTCAGATGCAGAATCACCCGATGCGCAATTTCGTCGAGTCATGCCTCGGCGGCGAAGCGATACTGCCGGAGATGGCGCTCAACCCGCGCCGCTCGCTGTTGCCGGGGGATTTGTTGCTGGTGTGTACGGATGGCTTCTGGGCCAATCTGGACGAAACAGCGATCGGCAGCGCCTTCTCGACACTCGGGCTATCGCTGGGCGATACGCTATCGGCGCTGTCGGCCCAGGCGGTGCTCAATGCCGGCGGCGGCAGCGACAACACTTCCGTAGCGGCACTGCGTTTCCTCGAATAGCGTTTCCTCGAATAGGAGAGTTTCCTGAATATGCCTTCGCGCCGAGACGGCCGCGGTGCCGACGCTCTTCGGCCGGTGCGCTTCACGCGCCGTTTTACACGCCACGCCGAGGGTTCGGTGCTGGTGGAGTTCGGCGACACGCGCGTGCTGTGTACCGCCAGCGTCGATGAGGGCGTGCCGCCGTTCCTGCGCGGCAAGGGCCAGGGTTGGGTGACCGCCGAATACGGCATGCTGCCGCGTGCGACGCACACGCGCAGTCCGCGCGAAGCCGCGCGCGGCAGGCAGTCGGGCCGCACGCAGGAAATACAGCGCCTGATCGGCCGCTCACTGCGCGCGGCGGTCGACCTCGCGGGGCTCGGCGAGCGCACGGTCACGATCGATTGTGATGTGCTGCAGGCCGATGGCGGCACGCGCACGGCCTCGATTACCGGTGCCTACCTGGCGATGGCCGACGCCTGCGATTGCCTGCGCTCGCGCGGGCTGCTGTCCGACAGTCCGCTGCACGGGCAGGTCGCCGCGGTGTCGGTTGGCATCGTGCGCGGTGTGCCGATGCTGGACCTTGATTACGGTGAGGATTCCGAGGCCGAGACCGATATGAATGTGGTGATGAACAATGGCGGCGCTTTCATCGAGGTCCAGGGCACGGCCGAAGGGCATGCCTTTCGTCGCCATGAACTCGATGCTCTGCTCAATCTGGCCGCGAGCGGCATCGGTGAGCTGTGTTCCTTGCAGGCCCAGGCGCTGGAGTCCTGAGGTCGGCAGCGGTCGGGCTAGCACGAGCCTCCCCACCGATGCGGCCAGTGCCAATGCACGGAAGACCGGGCCCTTGAAACTGCTACTGGCCAGTGCCAATGCGGGCAAACAACGCGAGTTCGGCGCGCTGCTGGCGCCGCTGGGGCTGGAGCTGGTGCTGCAGTCCGCCCTCGGCATCGACAGTGTCGCCGAGACCGGCGCGACTCTTGAGGCCAACGCGCTGCTGAAAGCGCGGCACGCGGCTAGCCGCAGTGGCATGCCGGCGCTCGCCGATGACTCCGGGCTCGAGGTGGACGCGCTCGATGGCCGGCCCGGTGTCTGGTCGGCCCGCTACGCTGGCGTGGCGGCCACCGATGATGACAATAATGCGCGGTTACTGTCTGAGCTCGCGGGCGTGCCCCCCGAACGTCGTGGCGCGCGCTATCGTTGCGTACTGGTCCTGGCGCGCCATGCCGGGGATGCCGCGCCGCTGATCGCAAGCGGCATCTGGGAAGGCCGGATCGCGACTCGCCGGGCGGGCAACGGTGGGTTTGGCTATGACCCGCTGTTCATACCCGAGGGCCATGATGTGAGCGTAGCCGAGCTGCCGGCGGCGCAGAAGAACGCCTTAAGCCACCGCGGCAAGGCGCTGGCGGCGCTGGTCGCGCAGCTCGAGTGTACGGCCCCGTAAGGCTATCTCGAGGAGTCCGTGCACAAGGAGGCCATGCCGTTGCCGCCGCTGTCGTTGCCGCCGATCCCGTTGCCGCCGCTGTCGCTGTACGTGCATTTCCCTTGGTGCGTGCGCAAGTGCCCGTACTGCGATTTCAACTCGCACACGCTGCATGGCGCGCTGCCCGAGGCGAATTACGTCGAGGCACTGCTGCGCGATCTTGCGATGCAGGCGCACGCTGCTCAGGGCCGCGAGCTGCAGAGCATCTTCCTGGGCGGCGGCACTCCCAGTCTGTTCTCGCCATCAGCCCTGGCCAGGCTGCTCGACGGCGTGCGCGAGCTGCTCGAGCTCGCCGCCGACGTCGAGGTGACGCTTGAGGCTAACCCCGGCACGATCGAGCGCGGGCGCTTCGCTGACTATCGCGCCGGCGGTATCACCCGTGTGTCGCTGGGCGCACAGAGCTTCGATCCCGAGCAGCTGGAGCGCCTGGGGCGCATCCACACTGATGCCGATACGCAGCGCGCCGTCGACGAGCTGCATGCGGCGAGCTTGACGAATTTCAACCTCGATCTGATGTACGGCTTGCCGCAGCAGACGGTGGCGCAGGCGCTGGCCAATATCGAGCGCGCACTCGCGCTGCAACCGGCCCATATATCGCACTACCAGCTCACGCTCGAGCCGGGAACGCGATTCGCGGGCCGGCCGCCGCCGGGCATGCCCGACACCGACCGCTGCGCGGACATGCAGCTCGCCTGTCAACAACGGCTCGCCGAGGCGCAGTACACGCAGTACGAGGTCTCGGCCTATGCCCGAGCCGGCGCGCGTTGCCGCCATAATCTCAATTACTGGCATTTCGGCGATTACCTCGGCATCGGGGCTGGCGCCCATGGCAAATGCAGCCTGGTCGAGCACGGCGAGCTGGCGATCGAACGCAGCGTGCGGCCACGCGAGCCCCGACGCTATCTGGCGAGCCTCGAGGAAAGCGGCGCGCGCGCGACGGCGCCCATCGCCGGCACGGCGATCGCGGGTCTCGAGCGCCGCGCCGTGCCGGCTGCCGAGCTGCCGTTCGAGTACCTGCTGAATGGTTTACGGCTGAACGAAGGCTTCGAGGAACGCGAGTTCGAGCTGCGCACCGGTCTCGCGTTCGCAGTCGTCAGTGCCGAGCTCGGGCGGGCGCAGCAGCGCGGACTCATGGAGCGCAGCGGAACGCGTTGGCGCGCGAGCGCGCAGGGCTTCAATTTTCTCAATGATTTGCTGGCGGATTTTCTGCCCTCGGGTGCGGCTGGCGCTTGCCTGTAGCGCGGCCGCTTTATGCACAGCGGTCCGGAGTCGCGTACACAAATTAGCTGATTACGTCTTATTTTATTCATATAGCGCGATGATAGATCGATAACCTATTGATTTTATAGATTGAAACATATTGGTCATTTTTTGTTCAAGTTAATAATTTCGCATTCTTAGCGCTTCTGTAATGCTCGCGCGCAGCGCTTACCCACAGAGTTATCCACAGAAACTGTGGATAATCACTCTGCCGCCGACCCAGCAGAATCGCGCTACGCTGGGCGGCCCGGGCAGCTCTTGTGGAGCTGCCATGGCAGGGCTAGACTGCGCGGCCTTTTTTCATGCCGGCCCCGTTAAGCGGCCAGCGCGCCCTCAAGACCACGCGGGAAGTGAATCTCATGAAAGCCTCGATTCATCCTGAATACCAAGAAATCACGGTTACCTGCAGCTGCGGTAACAGCTTCAAGACGCGCTCGACCGTGGGGCACGACCTGAGCCTCGACGTCTGCTCGAACTGTCATCCGTTCTATACCGGCA
>Ga0310039_10000053_pt1 | contig 128087 bp, 107 predicted proteins | sample Sb_taG_4_FD_200460 | JGI IMG/M metagenome (GOLD analysis project Ga0310039, IMG submission 200460) | Peat soil microbial communities from Weissenstadt, Germany - Sb_50d_6_BS metaG (v2) (version 2) | ecosystem: Environmental > Terrestrial > Soil > Wetlands > Peat | place: Germany: Weissenstadt...
GGATGCCTATCTTTTTGACATCGATGGCACACTGCTGGTCTCCCGCGACCGAGTGCATCGCAACGCCTTGCATCAGGCGATGCGTGAGGCCTACGGCGTCGATACTACCATCGACGGGATTGCCTATCACGGCAAGACCGACCTCGGTATTCTACGCGCTGCCCTGGAGCGGGTCGGCGTCTCGGGCGATCGGTTCGAAGCGAATCTTCCAGTGGCGCTGGAAGTCATCTGCCGGGAGGTGTCTGCCAATGCGAACCGCATCACACCCACGCTTTGCTCCGCAATTCCTGAGGTGCTCGCGGAATTGCAGGCTGCAGGCAAATTACTGGGCGTTGCATCGGGAAATCTGGAATCGGTAGGCTGGCTCAAGGTCGAAGCTGCGGGCCTGCGCGAGTTTTTCAGCCTTGGCTGCTTCAGCGACCACCACGAGACAAGGGCGGACATCTTCCGCCAAGGTGTGGCAGAAGTGCAACGCAGGCTTGGCGAATCCGCGCAAGTTTGTTTCATCGGCGACACGCCCGAAGATATCAAAGCGGCTCATTTCGCAAATTCCAAGATCGTCGCGGTATGCACCGGGATTTTCAAGGCTGACGAATTGGCCTGTCACGAACCTGATGTCTGCGTGGCCACGTGCGCAGAGCTGCTAACCAGATAACGCGAGAGTGAAGCCTACAGTTCGAGAGCCTTTTTCAACTTCGCGCGATTCCGCACCGGCAGATATCGCAGCGCCGCCCGCGCCAATGCCAAATACACATCCCTCGCTTCCGGAACTTTTTTCAGGACCCGCAGATGTTTGCCCACGATTTCCGCATCGCCGCGCACGATCGGTCCGCTGAAAGCCCCCGCCGGGCCGAGGGCTTCATAGTTCGCGATGGTTTGCTTCACGATCGGAAGCATCTTCTTGCGGGCTTCCATTACGGATAGCCCAGCCGTTCGCGCCAGCTGTTCTGCGGTCACCAGCGTCGCCACCAGCAAAGGCGATGCAAACGCTCCCCACGCGTGGTAAGCAGCTTTGTGCTGCTTGCGAATGGTGAAAGCTTCTCCACCTAAATCCCGCACGATCCGCCGCGCCGTCCGGACCGCCGTCGCGTCGCCTTCCACTGCAAACGGAACCCCTTTGAGCGATGGGATCGATCCACTTACGAATGTCATCAAGGGATGAACCGAAGCCACTGCCGCTCCTCGCCGACGAAGCAGATTCAGTTCCGCGCTCGCCAGTGCGCCGCTGGAGTGGAGCGCAATTTTTTTCTTCCAGGGAACAAGCGAAGCAAGCTGGCGCGAGGCCGTGGCAATCTCCCGATCGGGCACACAGAACCAGATGAGATCGGCATCCAGATGCGCGTTGTCGCGAGTCGAGGTGGACGCCTCGACCTTCCGAGCCAGTACACGGGCCTTCCGTTTTGACGCGGCGCTGTTGCGGGAAACGATTTCGGAGATCGTATATCCCGCTTGCCTCAGCTCCAGTGTCAGCGCTCTGCCCAGTCTTCCCGGGCCGACAATCGCAATCCTTGGCTTGGCCGCCATCGCGGGCAGCATATCAGGGCGCCTCCGCCGGCGGCAAAATCTTTGCGCTCCGCCTTGCCCAACCTGATACAGCGCTTGTCGCTTATATTGTTGGTATGCCGAAATCATCGCATGCCAAAACCAAAGCTCGTGTTCTTTCTTCCGTCGAGGCCTATCGTGGCCCAGCCTTTTGGGTCACCACCGATCAGGTGTTGGAGCCCACGGGCAGGCGTGGCCGTCGCGACATCGTACGCCACACCGGCTCGGTCGTGATTCTGGCCGTCGATGAAACCCATTCCGAGCCCCGCGTTTTGCTGGTGCGCCAATATCGCCATGCCGCTCAGCAGTTTCTCTGGGAGCTTTGTGCGGGCCGAATTGATAAGGGCGAAAACGAGTTGACCGCGGCCAAACGTGAACTGCTCGAGGAAACTGGTTACGCCGCCTCCCGCTGGAAGCGAATCCTGAAGTTTTATGCCAGCCCCGGCTTCGTTGCCGAAACCATGTCCATTTACCTGGCAACGGGCTTGCGCCCGGGCACAGCGCAGCCGGAGGAGGATGAAGTTATCGAGATCAAATTCTTCCCTCTCAGCATTGCCGTCCGCATGGTATTGGCCGGACGCATTCACGATGGCAAAACCATCGCTGGCGTGCTCTGGCTCAATCAAGATCGGGGTAGCGGCAGAAGGCACAAGTAGCGGCCCTTTGGTGCTTCTCCCATGACTCGGTGCCCCTTGACAGCCTCTTCGTGTAGCCGGAAAATGGCAGAAAATCGGAGGGCACGGATGGGACCATGAAAGTTCTGTGCCCGAGGGGGCGTAAGTGGAACGTCTGAAAGGTATAGTAAAGTGGTTCAACAATGCTAAGGGTTACGGGTTTATTGGCCGGGAAGATGGGGCGGACGTATTTGTGCACTACAGCGCAATTACGTCGGAAGGGTACAAGAGCCTGCAGGAAGGCGATCAGGTTGAGTTTGAGATAACCCAAGGCCCCAAGGGTCCGCAGGCTTCCAATGTTACTAAGGCTTCGTGAATTGAAGCATTAACGTGGATCCAATCATCCCGGACATTGTCGCTGGTTTCGCCCTGTCCGCTCCAGCGATTCTGTAACGGTTCATTTCCGCCATCTCCATTTCGATCGGTAGTTGTCCCGCTCCAATCTGTCCAACCCAAGAAGATCCCGATTGGTGCCTAACGAGCCCCTCCTGCCTCATTTGACGCGACTGGCTTTGGGGGTATATGTGTAAAGGCGCGCTACATGTCCAGAAGGATTCTTTTGCTGTTAACCATATTCGCGCCCTTGTTAGCCTCGGCGCGCGACAAGACGGAGAATTGGCTGGAGGTTCGCAGCCCCCATTTCATCGTGGTGAGTAACGCAAACGAAAAGCAGGCTCGCCATATCGTCGACCAATTCGAGCGCATGCGGTTCGTTTTTCACACCGTGCTGACGCATGCAGCCCGCGATCCCGGAGCCCCCATCGTCGTGTTAGCTGTAAGAGACAAGAAGGACTTCCAGAAACTTGAGCCAGAAGCCTTTTTGGCAAAGGGGCAACTCGATCTAGCTGGACTTTTCTTACGCACGCCGGATAAGAATTATGTTCTGCTGCGGCTCGATGCTGAGGGTCAGCATCCCTACGCGACGGTTTATCACGAATACACCCATCTCCTTTCGTGGGAGGATGAGGAGTGGCTACCGCTCTGGCTCGATGAGGGCTTTGCTGAGTACTACCAAAACACGGACATAAGCGATAAAAACGTGGTGTTTGGGGAGCGAAGCCCGGAAAATATCGTCCTTTTGCGCCAAGATCGGCTTCTGCCGCTCGCGACCCTTCTTACCGTGGACCGGAATTCACCGTACTACCATGAGGAGAACAAAGGCTCCGTATTCTATGCCGAGTCCTGGGCCCTGACTCACTATTTCATGAGTAAGGACAACCGGGAGCATACCCATTACTTGGCTGATTACATGGAACTGGCGAGCCAAAAGGTGGACGCTGTCACCGCCGCCACTCGCGCTTTCGGCGACTTGAAGCAACTGCAGGCAACGCTCCAAAAGTATGTAGCGCAAGACAGTTTCCCGTATTTCACGGCATCGATTTCCATGGAAGTGGACGACGCAGCCTTCAAGGTTCGCGCCCTCAGCCCGACCCAGGCAGATGCCGCTCAGGCTGACTTTCTGGCATACGAGCAGCGCGAAAAGGATGCGCGCATTCTGCTTGAACGAGTGCTGCATGACGATCCAAACAACGTTTCGGCGCACACGACCATGGGGTATATGGAACTCCGCCAAGGCCACTCCTCGGAAGCGTTGAAATGGTACGAGCAGGCGGTGAAGCTCGATTCGCAAAGTTTTGTAGCCAATTATTATTTCGCCACCATCGCAATGAATGGCGGCCCGCTCAACTCTGAAAGTAAGTCGCAGGTCGAAACCAGTCTTCGCACGGCCGTCAAGCTGAATCCTTCCTTTGCCCCAGCCTACGATCAGTTAGCCGTGCTTTTCGGAATGCAGCGCCAGAATCTTGAGGAAGCCCACCAGTTGGCCCTCCATGCGGTAACGTTGGAACCCGGCAATCTTCACTATCGGCTGAACACGGCCAGCATCCTGCTGCAAATGGAGCGTGGCAAGGACGCCATCGCCGTGCTGCAGCACGCCATGCCCTTGGCCAAGACTCCTGAAGAGACCGTCTCAGTTCAGAATATGCTGGAGGCAGCCCAGCAGTACCAGGCGGCGCGCGCGCAAGTCGAGAAAGACCGCCAAGCCGCTCAGGGAATTCAATCTACTTATCCCCAGGCAGAATCTTTAGAGCAACCGGCACCGGGCGCTGCGGAACCATCCAATTCACATTCACAAGCACCCCTGCCTGCCCGAGAAGAGCCGCACGGGCCGCGACGCAGCATGAAGGGCACGCTTAAGGATGTGCAGTGCTCTCTGCCTGCAATCATAGAACTGAAGGTCGAGGGCGGCGAAACGACACTCTCTCTACACAGCAACAATTATTTTAAAATCCAGTTCACCGCTGCCAACTACACGCCGGCAGGCGAACTTCATCCTTGCGACGATCTGGAGGGAATGAAGGCGCATGTGGAGTTCTTCGAAGCCGCCGGCAAATCCACCGAAGGCCAAGTTTTTTCCATCGAACTCAGCAAATAATAAGCAGCTCTAGTTGTTCTTATTGTCATCCCGAGCGCAGCCCGGGATCTATAGGTTCTCCGCGCGGACCGACCCAAACCCAGATTCCTCGTCGCGTCGCTCCTCGGAATGACAGGATAATGGGGCGTCGATCAGGATGCCTTGCCGAACACAAGCGCCTGGCGCATGCCCCCAAAATGAATTTCAAGGAGGGTCCGCGATCCGTCAGGGTTTCTTCTGTACACATACGCGTCGTGCGGGTACTTAGCTTCGCGTTTCACCCATCTCCCGTCGGCGGTTGCAACCACGCTATTGTTGCGCGTAAATTTCACATTCGCATCGCCGATGTACGACTCCCAACTGATTACGTAATCTCCCTCAGGCGTGCGCGCACCGTTTAGCGTCAGTGAAGAAACTAAGGTGAAGCTCCGTGAGCCCCTTTCGAAAGGTCGCGGCTTGAACCCGTCAGACACCAGACTCTGGTGTGTCTCTTTGGCCCGCTCCTCATCGGGGTATGGGCCCACCAGCACATGGTAGGAATTCGTCCAAAGGAAGCCTTTCTGAATCGCGGTTACGGGAAACCCGAGTTGGGTCAGCTTGTCCGTTTCATCGTGAGCCTGCAGGGGATTCTTGAATTTGCCGACTTCGAAGTACAGTTCCCTGGTTAAGTCAACATTCTCCGCTCCAGAACCTTCGGTATGCACACCCGGCTGGTTCGCCGGTTCGGGCTTCGGAGCTGTGCCGAGCTTACCCGGAATTAAGTTGGAGGCGAGCGCGCCAGCAATCGTTGGCGCAGTGGTTGGCCCAGTCGCTGGCAAAGAGACCGGCGGAAGCGTCAAGGCAATCGCGGGAGTGGGAGCCGGAGCGGCAGCCTTGGGAGCAGGCTCGCCCGCAGCCGTTGGCGTAGCGGCAACCGGCGTTGCCGACTCCAGCTTCGCCGGCTGAAGCTTAGCCGGATTTGCCAAGGCCTGTGACCCAGGCTTCTCAGGCGGCAAAACCTTCTCGGCTTGTGGAACCGGCATCGGCGCAGGTGCTGGCAATACCGTCTGCGACGCTGGCAGCGGCGTCTGCTTTGCTGGCGACATCCCCTGCGGCGCTGGTGACACAGCGGGCGGGGTTGGCGCCACAGTCCGCGTCGCCGGTGACATCATTTGCGGCGCTGGCGACACCGCTGGTACCGCTGCCGACGCAGCTAAGGTCTGCGCTTGGGGTTTTGCCGCGAATTGCTCTCCCAACTGGATAAGGGACTCACCGATCTCACGCCGATAGCTTTGAAATAAAAATGCCGCCACCACGACAACCGAAACCAGAAGCCCGGTGGCCAAACCTCGCGAGAATCCACTCAATGGCCTTGCTACTTGTGAAGCCGGCACAGGACCACCGGGCGCAGCCTCCATATCCGGCCGGGTGCTACTTAGGGCGGGGAGGGCACGCGGCCGCGGGCCGGCGGGTGCGGACCCCTCTTCAGCAGCGAGCGCCGTCGTAGGGTGGCTCATCCAATCGACGATTTTTTCGCGAGCTTCTGCCGGCAGCGCAGTGAATCGCAAGCCGCCCTTTTGCGTTTCATCCGTCCACGCCAGTGTGCCGTCGGCTTCGATTCGCTGGTGGTTGTCTGAGAACCAGAAACGGATCGTCCCATTCCGATGGACCGGATCAAAGGCGTGAAAGCAAAGTCCTCCTTCCGACACATTCAACACGATGCCGCCGTTATTCGGCTCAATGTTGATATAGGCGTGCTTCTCCATCGTCGTCCGGGGGTTTTGGCGGCGTTCCAGGGCTTTCATGGTTAGCACCACTGAGTAGAGAGAAATTACCGGATCATTCGCAACGCGCGCAGCAATCGAGTCCGTTCAAGAAGCGCCGAACTGACCTGCATCAGGTGACCGCACGTCGAACTTTCGACTTTTCACTTTCCGACAGAGCGGTAATATACACCCGACCGCCTCTGCGCACAATCCTCTTGCCCACTTTTCAGTGCAGGCCGTTTCCAGCGACCCTGGGGAAGGGGCCGGTCCTGCCTCCCGAAGAAGCCCCGACCGAAAACTGGCCATTCGACTTTTACCGGATAGGTTGTAATCTTGATTCCTCATGGACAACAAGGCCATCGCTGGCATCCTCTACGAAACCGCCGCGCTGCTCGAAATCGACGGCCAGGACTCCTTCCGCATCCGCTCCTACCGCAACGCTGCCGAAGCCATCGAAGCCTTCCCGCAGCAGATCGCAGAACTGATCAGCGAACCCAAGAAAGTCCTCGCCATCACGGGCATCGGCAAGGGAATGCTGTTGAACCTGCAAGAGATGTTTAACGACGGCCGGCTTTCTCTGCACGCCGAGTTGCTCAAGAAGTATCACCCCTCGATGCTCGATCTGCTCAAGATTCAAGGCCTCGGCCCCAAAACCATTGCCCTGATCTGGAGCGCGTATCAAGTCTGCGATCCCGAGGGCGTCGAGAAACTGGCCCAGGAGGGCAAGATTCGCATTCTCCCCCGCATGGGCGAGAAGCACGAGCAGAAGCTGCTCAAAGCGATTCAGGACTATCGCCGCATCGCCGGACGCTTTCTCCTCGACACCGCCGAAGCTCAAGCCGAAAAAATCATCGAACATCTGCGCGCCTATCCCGGCGTCGAGAAAGTCACTCCCGCCGGCTCGCTGCGCCGAGGACGTGAGACGGTTGGCGATCTCGACATCCTAGTAACCGGGAAAGCATGCTGTGACGATGAAGAACGGCAAAAACTAATTGATCACATCATCAAGCTGCCGGGCTTGATGGACATCATCGCCCGCGGCGAAAACAAGGTCAGCTTTCGCCTGCGCGGCGGCATGCAGGTCGATGTCCGCCTCCTCTCCCCCGACTCCTTCGGCGCAGCCATGCAGTACTTCACCGGCAGCAAGGCCCACAATGTCGCCCTGCGCCAGCGCGCGCTAAAGATGGGCTACACTTTGAGCGAATACAGCTTAGCAACGTTGGACAACGAAAAGGCCGTGGCCGGAAAAACTGAAGAAGAAATCTACGCCCAATTAAAGCTGGACTACATCGCTCCTGAATTACGGGAGAACTTGGGCGAAATTGATGCCGCCGAAAAGCACACCTTGCCCGCGCTCATTTCGCAGACCGATCTCCAGGGCGACGTCCACATGCACACCGTCGAAACCGATGGCCGCAACACCATCGAAGAAATGGCCGAGGCCGCCCGCGCTCACGGCTACAAGTACATGGCCATCACCGACCACTCCAAAAACCTGGCTTTTGCCAATGGGCTCGATGACCAGCGCGCCGTGGAGCACACCAAGCGCATCCGCGCCGCCAACAACAACGTGGACGGCATCCGTATCTTCGCCGGAATCGAAGTCGACATTTTGTCCGATGGCACGCTCGACCTCTCCGACTCCGTCCTAGAACAAATGGATCTGGTAATCGCCAGCGTCCATTCCCACTTCAACCAAAGTCCCACCGAGATGACCGACCGCCTGCTCAAAGCCGTGGAAAATCCCAACACCTCATTCCTCGGACATCCCACCGGACGCCTCCTGCTCCGTCGCGACGCCTACCCGTTCGACGTCGACTCAGTTTTGAAAGCCGCAGCCCAACGCAAGGTCGCGATGGAGCTAAATGCGTATCCCGACCGCCTAGACCTCTGCGACCGCCATCTCCGTCTAGCCAAACAGTACGGGGTCAAGATCGTAATCAACACCGATTCCCACCACACCTCCCACCTCGACAAAATCCGCTACGGCGTCCTGCAAGCCCGCCGCGCCTGGCTAACCAAAGACGACGTGCTCAACACCCTCCCCGCCCAGAAGTTCAGCAGAGCCATGAAACACGCCTGGCCAATGTAGGCGCGAGCGTCCTCGCTCGTGCAGTGGCACACGCGAGATTCAGCTGAAGAAGTGTGGACGGCTTTGAAAGGGCCCGGCTTCAGCCGTGCCGCAGAGCTCCCATTTCGACTCACGCCCCGCAGGGACCAGCGCTCTCACCCGACCATTCGCCGTCAACGCACGGCCTGTTGAAACATCTGTTACCTCCGCTCGATTCTCTACTCTTTGAATTGATGAGTTGCGTAAGATGTCTGTGCGGTCGAGATCAGGGATGACTTTGAGCATAGAAGCGGCGATATCGGCGTTCGGCAGGGCGGCAAAACTCAAGCTTTCAAATCCTGCCGCAACCGGTCAGCCGGAAGATCAGCTGCGTGCTCCCTTCGAGCAGCTCCTTGAAGATGTAGCAGCCCTTTGCGGCTTTCACACCGGAACCGTCGTCGCAGTGGGCGAAACTTCTCAGCGCGACCTGAAGACCCGTCCCGACTACTCGGTCACCGTCAGCAAGGCCCTCGTCGGTTTCGTTGAACTCAAGGCGCCGGGGAAGGGCGCGAATCCGCCCCGCTTCAAAGATCCCCACGACAAAGCGCAATGGGAAAAGTTGGCCTCTCTGCCCAATCTGCTCTACACGGACGGAAACTCGTTCAGCCTTTGGCAGGACGGCAAGATTGCAGGTTCGGTACTCACATTGCAGGGCGACATCGAGACATCCGGTGCGAAGCTCGCCCCGATACCTGGGCTGCTTCTTCTCTTCGAAAGCTTCCTGCGCTGGAATCCAGTTGCGCCGCGCAGCGCTCGCGACCTGGCACACACCACCGCCCGCCTCTGCCGGCTGCTGCGCGATGAAGTAACCGAGCAGTTAGGCCTCAAGAGCCAGGCTCTAACCGACCTCGCCGTGGACTGGCGCAAGCTTCTCTTTCCCGATGCAACCGACGAGCGTTTCGCAGACGGCTATGCCCAAGCCGTCACCTTCGGCATGCTCATGGCTCGCGCAAAAGGCATCGCGCTTAACGACGGACTGGATAAAGCCGCCGCCGAGCTGGCGCGGAGCAGCACGCTCATTGGCGCTGCCCTTCGACTGCTGACCGATAACGCCGAGAACCAGGAAACCCTCAAAACCTCCCTGGGCACGCTCACGCGTGTGCTCCACGAAGTCGACTGGAAGAAGGTCAGCAAAGGCGAGCCGGAAGCGTGGCTCTATTTCTATGAAGAATTCCTGGACGTCTACGACAAGAAGCTTCGAAAGGAGACCGGTTCTTACTACACGCCACCGGAAGTTGTCAGGGCGATGGTCGCTCTGGTAGACGAAGCTCTGCGCAGCAAACGCTTTAACTTGCATGCCGGCTTGGCGTCGCCGCAAGTCACCTTGGCCGACCCCGCCGTGGGCACGGGGACATTCCTGCTTGGCGTGCTTCGCCGCATTGCCGATCGGGTGACTGCCGATGAGGGCGAGGGCGCGGTTCCGGGCGCCATTCAGGCGGCTCTTTCGCGCTTGATTGGTTTCGAAATCCAACTCGGCCCATTTGCCGTGGCGCAGCTGAGGATTCTTGCCGAGATCGTGGACCTTACCCATTCTGTGTCTGACTCTCCCCTGCGGCTGTTCGTGACCAACACGCTCGGCGACCCTTACGAGAACGAAGACTATTTCCCCAGCATGCTTGCCGCTCTTGGCAGGTCTCGTCGCGATGCCAACAAGATCAAACGTGAAGAGCCGATTACAGTCGTCTTAGGCAATCCACCCTATAAGGAGAAGGCGAAAGGCCGCGGCGGTTGGATCGAGCACGCGAGCCCGAACAAGAAAGACCCGCCGCCGCTCAAGGCGTGGATGCCCCCGGCAGAATGGCACGCCGGAACGCACAGCAAGCACCTCCGGAACCTCTATATTTATTTCTGGCGCTGGGCCACATGGAAGGTATTTGACCACCACCCCGAGCACGACACGGGCATCGTTTGCTTTATTACCGTTGCGGGATTTCTCGCCGGCCCCGGTTTCCAAAAGATGCGTGACTACATGCGGCGCACCTGCGACGACATCTGGGTGATCGACTGTTCACCCGAGGGCCATCAGCCCGAAGTGAACACGCGGATATTCCAAGGTGTCCAGCAACCCGTGTGCATAGTCTTGGCGTCTCGTTCAAAAGCGGCGAAGGCAGACAGCCCCGCGAGCGTCCACTTCAGAGCGTTACCTCTCGGAAAAAGAGAGCAGAAGTTCGAGGCGCTTTCGGCGATCCGGCTGAGCGATCCGGGCTGGATCGACGCGCCCTCAGGTTGGCGTGACCGGTTCTTGCCAACTTCGCAGGGGCAGTGGTCAGAGTTTCCCGCAATCGAAGAACTGTTCATTTACAACGGTTCAGGCGTAATGCCTGGCAGAACATGGATTATCGCTCCTGATGCTCCTTCCCTGAAGGGGCGGTGGAAGATGCTAATCGAAGCACCGGCCTCCAAGAAAGACGATCTACTCCAACCACATCTTAATCACGGCAAGCTGGGCGACCGGCACGCGAACAAAGTGCTAGAAGACGCCCTGCCCGGTTTTCCCGTGAGGAAAACTTCCCTCACTGCCGAGCAGAACGCCGAGACTGACCCGATCGAGTACGCTTTCAGATCCTTTGATCGGCAGTGGATCATCCCGGACAAGCGAGTCATCAATCGACCCAATCCCGAGCTTTGGGAATCGCGCTCCGAAAGTCAGATCTACCTCACCGCCCTACTGGAAGAATCACCAACGTCAGGCCCTGCAGCAACCCTTACGTCAATGGTGCCCGACTTGCACCACTACAAAGGCTCATTTGGCGGTCGCGTGTTCCCGCTGTGGCGGGACCAGGGGGCCAGCGAAGACAATTTTGTGCCCCGATTGCTCCCCGTCCTCTCAGAGAAAATCGGCATATCCCTTGGGGCAGAGGAGTTCTTAGCCTACATCGCGTGCGTCGCCGTAAGCCCCCCATACACCGCACGCTTCCAGGCAGACTTCTCAACGCCGGGGCTGCGAATTCCCATAACCAAGGATGCTCCAACATTTCAAGAGACGATTGAGATCGGTCGGCGCATCGTCTGGCTTCATACTTTCGGCGAACGCATGGCCGACGCCGCGCAAGGCCGCCCCGAGGGTCCGCCGCGGCTGCCGGAAGGGCACGCGCCCACCGTGCCCAAGGATGGCGAAATCTCGTCCGAGCCGGACGAGATGCCCGATACAATCGGCTACGACGCTGGGAAGCAACGATTGCTCGTGGGACACGGTTTCATTGACAACGTTCCTCCAGCCGTGTGGCAGTACGAGATCTCGGGTAAGCAAGTTCTCTTGCAGTGGTTCAGCTATCGCAAGAAGGATCGTGCGCGCCCAATTATGGGTGATCGCCGTGCGCCATCGCCGCTTGGCAATATTCAGCCCAACCACTGGCTCCCGGAGTACACAACCGAGTTGCTGAATGTCTTGAACGTTCTCGCGATGCTGGTGGAGCTGGAGCCGAAGCAGGCGGAGCTTCTCGACCGAATCTGCGCGGGCCCGCTCATCTCCGAGGACGAGTTGAAAACCGCAGGAGCGTTCACCACGGAGGCCGCACCGAAGCGGAGGAAACCGAAAACAGAAAAAAGCGCCGCACTCTTCGAGTAGAGCCCTTGGAGTGCCGCGTCACATTCGGCCATTTACGGCCTGAACAACCTCCATAAAGTCCTAGCTCTCTTCGGGATTTTACCCGGCAAAGCGATTACAATCACAGACGAGTTATGCCTGAGGACGTACCAACTCCGCCACCCACTCCCCCAAGCGCACCATTGGCCCCGTCCGAGTCCGGTACCCCATTTCACATCGGAGAGGAATTCGGTACCGCCGAGAAGAACCTGCCCTCGCTGAAGATTGTGGTCATCAGCGTTGCTGTCATCGCAGTCGTCGCAGCCATCACCAGTTTCGTGCAGCGGCCACATTCGGCGACCACTGGGTCAATCGACGATGTCGTCTCAGTGGAAATTCCCGATCAAAACTTAATCATGGTCGCAATCAACGTCTCTTTCCAGAACAACGGCATCAAGCCCTACTGGATTCACACCATCAAGGCCGATCTCGATACCAGCACCGGAACCTTCACCGACGACGCCGCTTCCCCAGCTGACTTCGCCCGCTATTTCCAAGCCTTCCCCACCCTAAAGCAGCACGCGATTGATCCTCTGCAGCGCGAAGCCAAAATCAATCCCGGCGCTCGGACCGCCGGAACAATCATCGTAGCCTTTCCCGTAACCCCAAACGCTTTCGCCACCCGCAAGTCGCTCAAGGTCACAATCCAACCCTACGACCAGCCCGTCCCGCTGGTCCTGACCAAGTAAGCCCGGCCTGCTACAGACAACTACCTCCGCGAGCCTCAATATGCAGACAAGCTCGCGATTCGTATCAGGATATGGCTTTAGCCATATCGCCAGCGCTCCGAATCAATGCGGCTTCAGCCGCTGTCCTTTTCTATCAAGTCTCCACCATCCCCGCAACGTCTCTTGTTCTCTATTACTTAGGCCTGATGATTAGCTTATAGCTATTTGTGCGAGTGTTCCACGTGGAACATAACGCAGCTTTGCGGGCTCTTCACTGATGCTTCTGCAAGAATTTTCGGCGGGCGAGGTGATTGTTAGCATTGGGGTTGAGGTCGTCGTACTTTAAACAGCTGATCGAGCCATCCACCTCCAGCACGGCCAGCGCGACGTCATGACAGCTGGCGATGCCATGCTCGCGCAGGGCGCGCTGCAACTCGTCCATGCTGACGTGCTCTTTCGCCAGGTGTGATTCGATGACCGTGCCATCGTGAACCAGCAAGCTGGGCTGGCCCTGAACAAACTTTCGGAAGCGGCGATTGCCGCCAGAGAGTTCGGCGATAAGATAATTCAGCAGCAGCAGCGTGGCCGCGGCCACCACGCCGCCCATAAGCGATGTGTCCGGTCCAGTCATCGCATTCTGCACCGCGTTGCTGAGCAGCAGTAGCAGCGTAAGATCGAAGGGCGTCATCTGTCCAACCTCGCGCTTGCCGCTCAGGCGGACGCCGGCGAGGACAACCAGGTAGATCACCGCCGTCCGCAGGAAAATTTCGAGGAGAACGTGCGCGCTTGGAACCATCGCGAGTTATTGACCCGTAGTCACCGGCACGGGCGCGTTCTTGGGCGTGCTCAAGTATCCCGCCGCTTGTTTCTTGTCCACCGACCAGATCACCATTTCGTACAGCAGGTGATCGCGCCCGGTGTAGAACTGGATGGGCTCGCTGATGTTGCGGTCTTTCTTTTCGATGGTCTTGTCGTCAGCGGTGACGTTGACCGTGAACTTGCCTTTCTTGGGATCGGTTTTCTTCAACTGCAGGCTGACTGTCCCAACCGGCTGTGGTTGCGCGCCCTTGACTAAAGTGAACTCGTAGTAATTGCGATCGCCTTTGTGCTTGAGCACCTCGAGGTCGCCGCGAGTGTTAGCGATCAAGCCGCTCTGCACTCCCAAGTCGCCAATGGCGCTCTGCAGTTTGGCTTCCGCGGCTGCGAGTTCGGCCTTGGTGGAGGCCACGTCGGTCTTGACGCCGCCTACATCGGTTTTTACGTTGGCGACTTCGCCGTTCACCTGGCTGAGCTGCTGCTTTTGCTCCTGTGCAAGGCGCTCTTGCGAGGCGCGTTGCGCGAGTTGCTCGCGCTGTAACTCAGCGGAACGGGCGGCGAGCTCCTTCTTGGTCATGCCGAGCTGCGTGGCCAGGGTTTCGGAGTCGGCCTCGGCAGACTGCATGCGTTTGGAGAGCTCGGCGATCTGAGCGTTGCTGGCGGTTTGATTCTTGCCCAGTTGATCGATGCGCTCGCGCAGGTTGAACAGAAAGTAAAGCGAGCCCGCGACGTACAGGACGGCAAGCAACAACAGTATCCACTTGGCGGCGCTGCCCTCGGACCCGGTGTGGACTTCGGCTAGGTGTTCGCCTTCGTCGGCCATAAGTTTTCTCCACTGGTTGTGATTGGATGTTGCTCCCTATTGTTGAGCAGGGCAGCCATCGTGTCAATCGTCGCTGCAAAAGTCACCGCTGATTACCGCGGACGAAAGCCTGGCGAATGCGCTGGCGGCGCATCTTCCAGTCAAGTGGCTGGGCTCGCTGTAGACGACGCAAGATCAAAGGCGATCAACCACTAAGGACACGAAAGGTTCACGATAGAAGGCGGGCAGAGGTGATACCAAATGGTATGGTAGAATGCCATTATGGTTACCACATTGACGATCGACAAGGCTGGGCGGATCGTGTTGCCTAAGCCGGTGCGGGAAGAGTTGCAGCTTAGTCCGGGCGATTCTTTGGAGGTGGATAGTTCCGAGGAACGCGTGATCCTGCGCCCGGTCCGGGGGAATGGGCGGGTTTACAAGAAACAGGGAGTCTGGGTCTTTGATTCTGGCGAACCCCTTGGCGCGGACGTGGTTGACAAGACGATCCGCAGCGTGCGGGAGGAACGGCATCGCCGCAATCTAGGAAAATTGCGGTGAGGTTCTTCTTGGACACTTCGGTTTTGATCGCCGCAGTGTCGGTGCAACACGTCCACCATGGTCCGAGTCTGGCGGTTTATCTCGCGGCGAACAAAAACCAGGCAGGTTGCGCAGCGCATAGCTTGGCAGAGGTGTACGCCACACTAACGAGGCTGCCCGGAAAACAACGAATGAGTTGCGAACAGACGCTGCTTTTTCTCGACGAGATCAGGAACCGATTGAAGACTATCGTTCTGGATGGCGAGGAATACTATTCTGCTACGGCGGATGCGGCTGCGGAAGGAATCGTGGGCGGGACGGTTTACGACGCCCTCATTGCGCGCTGCGCGCTCAAAGCCGGGGCAGAGACCATCTTTACCTGGAACATCGATCATTTTCGGCGCGTAGGGCCGGACGTAGCGAAGCGCGTGCGCACGCCGTAGGAAGCCGGTTGCCTAAACGAGTATGTCGGGGTAGAATGAGGGCCGGTCTCAAGCCCCTGAGGCCGGTTGCCCGTCTCTTTTGTCCAGATCGCAATCCCGAAGGAGATATCCCGATGAACTGCAAACAGAATTTGTTGCTCACACAATGGGCGATGGCGATCTTTATTGCCATTCTGATATTGGCCGGCAGCGTTTTGGCAGTGGGACAGACAGAGAGTGTCATTTACCGCTTCCAGGGCGGCAGCGACGGCATAGATCCAGAAGGCGGCTTGATCTCAGACAAGGCCGGTAATTTCTACGGCACGAATTTCTTCGGTGGTCCGGACAATGAGGGCACGGTATTTCAGCTGTCGCCGCCGGCTGGGAAGGGCGGATCCTGGACGGAGACGGTTCTCTACAGTTTCACCGGTGGCAGTGACGGCGCCAGGCCCCGTGGGGATTTGATCTTCGATCAAGCCGGCAATCTTTACGGCGTGGCAGAGTTCGAAGGGCCCAACGGCGCTGGCACAGTCTTCGAACTCAAGCCGCAGGGCGGTAGCTGGACGGAGACCACGCTTTACTCATTCCCGCAGAATCTGAATCCCAACGGTGGCCTGGCTTTCGACAAGGCGGGCAATCTATACGGCACAATTTATAATGGCGGAGCCCACGGCTTTGGCTCCGTTTTCCAACTCACGCCAACGCAGGGCGGGTGGACTGAGACTACGATCCATGACTTCGGAGGGGGCTCCGATGGAGCGTACCCATTCTCTGCCCCGATCGTTGGCCAAGGGGGGAATCTATTGGGCACGACTTCTGAGGGCGGCAACGGTACTGGCGGAGTGATCTACGAACTGAAGCCCCCAGCCACCAAGGGCGGCGCCTGGACCGAGCGTCTGCTGTACAGATTTTGCGCCCAATCGAACTGCAGCGACGGCTCACATGCCCACGGGCGACTGGTATTTGACGCGAAGGGGAATCTCTACGGCGCGACGTATGGGGGCGGCGCATCCGGTGACGGCACCGTCTTCCAACTGACTCGGCAAGGCAGTTCCTGGACGGAGGCCGTGCTCTACAGCTTCTGCTCTCTGGCAAAATGCGCCGACGGAGCCTTCCCCACTGGCAGCGTGATTTTCGATGGCAAGGGGCATCTCTATGGTGGCGGACTCGGTGGCAAAAAGGGGCACTGCGGAGAGCGTCTGGGCTGTGGCACAGTTTTCCGACTGACCCCTCCGGCGACCCAAAGCGGGGTTTGGACTGAGACCGTGCTGCACAACTTTCCTGGCAACCAAAGTGACGGATATGAACCCATTGATGGCTTGATCCTTGGCAAGTTTGGCTCGGTCTGGGGTACGACTCGGGATGGCGGCAGCTATGCCGGGACCTGCGGCACAGCATTCTTTGGCTGCGGTACAGTGTTCCGCATTTTTCCGTGAGGTGGGCGCTAGCTCAAGTCCAATCCGCGTCCTGCAGATCGGGAGCGCAGAGCACAACCCTGCTGGTGGTGAACCTGCCCTTTTTTATAGGCGCGCGTCCTTGGCGAGAGCACGTGCGGGGACGCACGCGCCTACATCTTCCCGGCAACCATGACCCCGAGAACGACGGGCAGGTAGATGACCGAGGCGTGGACTACGCGGCTGGCCAAGACTTTCGAAGTGGACTGGGCGAGTTTAGTCACGTGATATAGGAGGAAAGCTCCTGCCAGCAGCATACTCGCCAAATAGATCCCACCGCCGCGCCCTACGAGCGGCAGCATCGTCGTAGCGATCAGGGCTAGAGTGAAGCCAAGAATCTCCGCGCGCGTGAAGCGGGAGTCGAGATCAAAGTCGGGGAGCATGCGATAGCCGGCTCGGGCGTAGTCGTCGCGGTACATCAAGGCGATGGCGAGGAAATGGGGAAACTGCCATAGGAAGAGAATCGAAAAAAGATACCAGGCGTGGCGATCGATGCTGCCGGAGGCTCCAGCCCAACCGATCAGAGTGGGCATCGCCCCAGGGAATGCGCCTAGCAGCGTGCATAGAGGGGTTTTTCTCTTCAACGGGGTATAGATGATCAGGTAGGACAGCAGGGTTGACACTGCCAGAAATGCCGACGACAGGTTCACGGTAATGGCGAGGTAGAGGCCTCCGGCAACGCTCAACAGAATGCCGAACAGAAGCGCTTCCCGAGCGCTGAGGCGTCCCGAAGGCAGAGGGCGGGTGGCGGTGCGGCGCATTTGAGCGTCCCAAACCCGCTCCATCCATTGATTGAGGGTTGCGGTCCCGCTGGCGACCAGCAGCGTGCCGAGCAGGGTGTTGATCAAGCCTGCGATCCTGAAAGGTCCACGAGAGGCAAGGTAATATCCTGCCGAGGTGGTCATCAGAATAAGGAGGTTCACTTCGGGCTTGGTGAGCGTGTAGTAATCGCCAAGCCTGGATTTGAGCGTCTGCGGAGAGTTTGCCATTAGTGGTGGCCATTTTACCAGTCTTGGCCAGATTCGTCTTCTGCCTCGCTGCGGTTGAACTGAAGCAGGCGAGGACACACCCGTAGTCAGGTTCGTTACAGTCGTGGCAAGAAAAATGACGAAGCTGATTTTTCGGATTGGTGAATGGATCAGGCGACTACGGAAACCGCCGGGCTGCCCACAAGAATCTTAGCCATGGTGGCTGCCATTTTTTTCGCCCGAAGGCGATCGTGGCCGAGCAGAACCGGCCGCACGAAGCCGAACACGAGGCCAAGCATTCCAACCGCCTGCGCCAAGGCCTCCATTGCGTCCTGCGGCAGTTTCACGGTCTGGTAATTTTTCAAGCGCTCTGAGATCGCTTTGGCGCGTGCCGAAATGAACGTCCTATTCATCACGCTGCCTACGGCGGGATCAACGATGGCGCGAGGGATGAATACCCGGAGAAAATCACGGCTTTCCCAAATGCGCTCGACTTCTCGATCGACCAGCTGTAGAAATTCATCCTCGAGGTTGGGAGCAGGCTGCAGCTTGTGGCTCACGTCCAACGCTTCTTTCGAGACGCGATGTTCGATCATGGCGGCGAGCAGACCAGCCTTGCCCTTGAAGTAGCGGTGGATAAGGCCTTCCGCACAGCCCGCCGAAGCGGCAATTTCGCGAGTGGTCGTCACCTCGTAACCCTGGGATGCAAATAGTTCCATGGCAGCCTGAATGAGCGCTTGTTCTTTAGCGGCCCGATCGCGCGTCCGCTTGGGCCTGTTCCCGTTCACGCTACCGGATACCGCGAGCTCAGCCCGACGGGTTGCTGGCTGCTTGCGCTTCGTAGTTTTCTTCATGCTCTATAAGGTTCAAGCCAATGCATCGCAAGCGACGGTACCATTCCTTTGCAATTCGAATGTGATAACTTCGTCTATATTTTGTAAAAAGATTGTCAGGAACTTGTCATGCGGGGTTGGTCCAAAAGTAAAGATTTGACAGGTTGACAGCCGACCTGGATCGAGAGTATCAGAGCGAGAAACCGGAGATCGTATCAGTCGATCACCAAGACATCTAACGGCGGGGCCAGTAGTTGGGCGCATGCGGAATATCCACAGCAGGGCAGCAATTCTGGCTTCTATCGTCGCCAGGGGATACTCGCTCGCTCGAAAGCGGTGCGCTATGCTCGGCCGCAGGCTCGGGCTAGCGATGCTCGCGGTTTTCTGGCTGGTCTTGGCAGTTGCTCCGCTTTGTGGTCGCGAACACAAGAAGCGGGAAGAGTATGGCGTGAGCTTTTCCACGGAGATCGCGGCTCCGGAGAGCGAAGTCTTACAGGCGGTGGAGGCCGTTGTCGACGACGGAATCATCCAAGGCAGCTTCGAATACAACAAAGACAAGTACATCGAGCGCGCTACTGCGGCTCCGTCCTCGCCGCTGTTTGCCCAATGGAAAGATCCAGGCACCGTTTTCTATAAGACTCGCGCTAAGGTTTTGGCACCCGCCCATTTCAAGGAAACTGGGGACGAAGGCACACTGGCGGTGCGCTACGTGGTGCAGAGCCGAGATCCAGGCAAAACGATTTTGCGCATCGACGCGGTTTTTGTCGAAGATTTCCGCCGCACCGTACATCCCTCGGATGGAAGTGTCGAAGGCGCCGAGTATAAGGACATCCAGGATCACGTTGACGCACTCGAATTGCAGAAGAGTCAGGCTCAGCAGGGTGAAAAGCACCGACAGGAAGAGCTTGCCAGGCAGGCCCTCGAACACAAGAGTGAAGAGAATGAAGCTGTGGCCCTGGCCGCCGCACAAACTTCCGTCCAAGGTTTGGAAAAGCACGTCCAGGATCTCCGCAGGCAGGCGGAACGCGTGATTAAAGCTCCTGGTGCCCAACTCAAATCTGCTCCCTTCCACACTGCCTCGAATTTGAAGTCTCTGGAGACCGGGACTGAAGTCGTGATTGTCATAGCGACTCCCTACTGGTACGGCGTGGAAACCGAAGACGGGCAGCACGGTTGGATTCATCGCGAGCAATTGGAGCTGCTGCCGTGAGGCCAAGACATCTGAAATTAGCTTGGACGCGAGGCTTGTTTCTAATTCTCTGCGTCGCGATCCCGACGCTATTGACCAGCCCCAGCGATGCTCAGGACGTTCCGATCGAGCGCACGTTTGTGCAGTCGAAGCCGGAGGTTGAGAAAGCTCTCAAGGAGCTAAAGCCTTCGGCTTCCGGACGGCTGCCCGTGCTGGATGGTTTTACCCGACCAAGCGATCGTGCCTTGGACCGCTTCCAGCGTGGCTATTATCAGTGCGCGGTCCAGGTGAGCTCCACGCCCTCCGGCGGAGCACTGGTGCGAGTCAGCGCCAAGATTACCGCTTGGTACGCGGATCCCGCTTCATCGAAATCCGGGTACCAGGTGCTGCCCTCCAATGGTCGCCTGGAAACCGATTTTCTGGATCGGCTCGAGGATGCACTCGGCGGCAAAGGGTTGCCCACCCGTGCCGTGGCTTCGGCGCCTTCGCTGGCCAAGAACCAACACGCGAATTCCGCGCCTGACATCTCAGCACCGATGCCACGCGGCACAGCTCCGGCAGACGCGTCATCGGCCTCGGTTCCCGCAATGCCTGCCAATTCGCCCTTCAACTTAGGGAATGGTGTCACCTCGGACCGGGCTGCCTCGTTGGCTACGCAGAAGGCCGTGGCTGATAAACACGTGGATGAGCTCACGAAGGAAGCTAAGGGTCTGGAGGAAATTCTCCGCAACCAGGCCCACCCCAACAACCTGGTTGCGGTCAAGCAGTCCGGTACGCCAGTCCTGGTAAGTCCGATCGAAGGCGCCAAAGTATTGTTTCTTACCACCGCCGAAGATGAGTTTGAAATTCTCGACATGAACGCGAACTGGGTTCACGTCCGCATCTCGGGTCTCTCTCGTGGATGGATCCGGCGCTCGGGCCTCGAGATGCCAGGGACTTTCCCATCCGATGCGAAAGCTGGAAACGACTTGCCACCGGCCAACGCTGAACATTTTCAGGTGAAGAAAGAACAAATCGCGTCTTTCCCCGGGACCTGGGAGCCACTTCGAGGAAAAACCGTGAAGATCCTAACTGTGCAAAAGACCGGCGGGAGCGCAGCGGACACTGGTTCGCGAGCGAAATTGGAATTCGCGAAGTCCCTGTTCGACCGGGAATACGTCGAGCTTACGCAAGCTCCAACCACTGCGGCTGGAGTGGTGCTGATTTTCGATTCGGAAGATGGCGGAATGGCGGCGGCGACCTTGCCGGTTCTCCAGCAATGGAAGGCGGGCACACTCTCAGACCAAGCCTTGTGGCGACGCTGCTTCTTCGATCCCCCCGAGGCGTTCATTTCTCAGACCGGGCAATAGTCGAAAGCTCGAGGCACCCGGACCAACCTTCGTATAAATCATTGCGATTCATTCGCAGAGTTTTGCACAGTAGCTTTGAAATCCCGCTCCGGAGACGGATTCTGCTTGACTCTGGCATCGGTGGATGCAAAAATCCGTTCGCTTTCCAACTGTTGTTTTTGACATCTCCTGCAAGTCCGGAGATGGTTTTACTGCAGGGTGGGGATGCGCTCTTGTGCTGATTTATTTCCCGCCCTTGGTCACAGCCGAGAGTTGTTCGCAGTCGTACAGCAGCCGGAGAGGACCTACGCAGTAAATGCCGTTGCAATAGACACGCCAAGGTTCCAAGTCGCGGTTTCACCTTAGTCAACCCAACCAAAAAAACGGAGGAGATAAATAAATGTGCAAGAAGACGCTACTGACACTGATCGTGCTGGCCCTCGCCAGCGTAACCGCTTTTGCTGCCGGCAGGGATGGGGTTATCACGACCAAGGACGGAAGAATGACGATTGCCACCAAGCGGACCCCGTCGGTCACCCGAACGGCATCCTCTGACGCAGGCTTGGTCAAGATTTTTGACAATATCGGCACAGCATACCCGAAGGGCTCCTACTGGTGCTGTGGAGGTTACACGATCACGGGGCCAACTGCCATATCAGGCTTCCCCGAATTCTGGAGCGCAGCTGCCTTCACACCCAGCGCCAATCACACCGTCACCAAGATCAAGGTCGCGGTTGGTTACGTCGAAGGGACCAACGGACTTGTCCTCGGCCTCTATAACGACGCCAGCGGCGTACCGGGCACGGCCATTAAGACCTGGAATCTGACAGGTCTGCCCAACTTCGGAAGCTGCTGCACGGTCGAGGAGAAGGGCGATTCGGCCGGCATTGCAGTCACCGCCGGTACCCAATACTGGATCGTTCTGAAGACCAACAGTAAGGATTCCAACACCTACGCGGCCTTTAACCTCAACGACACAGATCAGGTGGACCCGGCACCGGCCGCCCAATACTGCTCAGCTGACAAAGGCGGCTCCTGCAGCAAGAACGACGCGTGGACCGCTTTTTCAAGCCAACCAGGGCTAGCTTTTGCAGTGCTGGGAAGCAATTAAGTGCCTATAAAGCCTGGCTGTGAGTTGTGATTTATTTAGCTGGCAAAACTCAATCCGCCGGGCGTCCAGCCGCTTAAAGGCTTGGCGTCGGCGGTTTTTATTTTCTGACCAACGATGTCTCAAGGAATCGGTGGCCTCCGTGGCCGAGTAAGAAAATGCGAACTCACGCCAAACTCCCAGCACCGCAAGCTGCGATCGGAAGTGAAACCCGCCGATGCATAAAAGTCTTGCGTGCTCTGCGCAGAAAGTTGCATCTGTATCTTGGAGATGCGGCACCGGGAGCGGATTCTCCTTGACATCAGCCCTTGCGTGTGTCAGATTTTTTCCGCTTTTGCCTCAAAACGATGCTGGCAACCTGAGCAGCTATCAGTGCAAACCTTGAGAAGTCCAACAGCAGGGGCACCGAGTGATTGCAGCTTTTACGGCAGAACGTTCCGCGGAAGGGGAGTCTCGGTTACCGCACTTTCTTTCCACTGTGCCCAACTTAAATTTCAAACCAAAAATGGAGGAGACAATCGTGAAGAAGAAACTAGGATGTTTTTTACTCTGCTTGACGCTGGTCATGCTGGCCAGCATGACGGCTGTGGCCGCCGATGATACCGGCATCACCCTGACGCGGGACGGAAGGCTCGCGATCGCCACCAAAGCCCCGTCCACAATCACGCCTGCCCAGGTCAACCCACCAGCCACCATCTCCGGCAACCTGAGCGACTTTCCCTTCGGCACATTTTTTTGCTGCTTCGGCAACACGATCGCTGGGATCAACTCAGCGCTCGGATTTGAGGTATGGGTAGCCATCCCGTTCACTCCTGCAGCCAACATGAAAGTACACAAGGTGGAAGCGTCTGTTGGGTACCTTTCGAACACCGACACCAATTTCCTTCTCGGTGTCTACAACGATGCCAGCGGCGTTCCGGGAACGCCAATTAAGAACTTTAAGGCGGTTGCTGCGAATCAATATGGGGCCTGCTGCACACTGGTTACCGCAAGTTCCGGGGCAGGTATCCCGGTCACGAAGGGCACACAGTACTGGCTGGTTGTGAGCACCAATGACAAAAAACATGGAGCGTTTTTCGCCGGATGGGCGTTTAACAGCACGGATATGAGGTCGCATCCCATAGCATCCTGGTGCAAATCGACTGGAAGCCAATGCGGATCAAACAACGGAAAATGGGTCGCTGGTATGAGCGGAGACCCGCTACCCGCCTATACTGTGATAGGAAAGTAGACTAGACTTGCGTCGCGCTCGGCTTTGATGTGAGCGCCAGGTAGGTCATATTTCAATGCGGTCTGCCGGCCTCCGCGCTTTTCCTTGCAGTCTGGGGACGCGAAGGCCGGTTTTTTGCGCCGTAAATTTAGAATTAAGCACCTTGATGATCCGATCAGGATGCAACCTATTTCTGCTGCTACCGATTTACGCTCGCTGGAGGCTTGCCATCGTTCTCGTTTACGAGTTGGGTAGCGGTTGGGTCGACACTGTCAGCCAACGCCACGGCAACCAGGGTTGAGGTATGTCTGGGATTCATGACGGACAACGAATTCTAAGGTCCGCTTCAACGAGGAATGCGCCGCCCCAACTTCGCGCAACTGTCCGCCGACGCCATGGCCTCTGAGAAGGCAAGGCGCAGGCGTTTTTTTAGACTGCGCGAAGAATCCGCAGCACCGTCGCCTCCTCGTTGGGGACAACACTCGATCCACCCACGGCGAGCGGCGAGCGAGGTAATGCCGAGGAACGTTGGAGGCGCGGGTCGGAATCGAACCGACGCATAAAGGTTTTGCAGACCTCTCCCTTACCACTTGGGTACCGCGCCCTCTGACCTAAATTAGCGTGATATGCGGCAAAAGTCTACCCGGCGAAAACGAACACCTTTGGGAAAATGGAAAAGCACGCGCCGGTACCGGGCTTGTGGTCAAACTTGGAACATTACCTATTGAATTCTTGAATCGCTCGCCTGCTTCAAAGCCTTCGCTTTCAGTTCGGTGGTTCTAAAACCTCCATCATCGACCAGTTCGGGAATCGGGCTACCTTGTGCGTTCTCGACAGCAGCTATGATTAACATGGCAATAATCAGGTAGACTGGAATAGTCTCCTCGATCACCTTCCAAGGGGCTTCACGTCTCCGGCGTTGCGGACGATCGTTGTGGAGAAGAAAGCTTCAGAAAGCCTGAGGCTCGAATTCATAACTTAGTTTTCCCCAAAGAGGATAAATCCATGAGCACTTCCACACTTCCTGAAACGCACGAAGAGCCAGCGGGCGTGAGCCCTATCCAGTACGTTTATTTTTTTGGCGACGGCAAGGCTGATGGCAACGGCAAGATGAAAGACGAACTCGGCGGGAAAGGCGCGGGACTAGCCGAGATGACTAACGCGGGCCTGCCGGTGCCACCGGGCTTCACCATCCAGACCGAGGCCTGCCGCGAATACATGCGGCACGGAGGCGTTTCGAAAGAGGTCGACCGCGAGATGGAGGAGGCGCTAGCACATCTCGAACACTTGCAAGGCCAGAAGCTCGGCAAGGGCGACAACCCTCTGCTGGTAAGCGTACGCTCGGGCGCAAAGTTTTCCATGCCGGGCATGATGGACACGATTCTCAATCTCGGCTTGAATGATCAGAGTGTGGAGTCGCTGGCAAAGCGCAGCAACAACCCGCGCTTTGCCTACGATTCCTATCGCCGGCTGATCCAGATGTTCGGGAATGTGGTGCTGGAGATCGAGAGGGAGGAATTCGAGAAGGTATTCGATGCCAAGAAAAGACAAAGGAAGGCCAAGGTCGATACCGATCTCGACGCCAAGGCGCTGAAGGAAGTGATCGAAGAATACAAGAAGCTGGTCAAGAAGCACACCAAGCGCGACTTCCCGCAGGATGCGCACGAGCAACTGATCATGTCGCGCGACGCCGTGTTCCGTTCCTGGCAGAACGACCGCGCCAAGCACTATCGCCGTATCAACAATATCTCCGACGATCTCGGAACAGCGGTCAACGTGCAGGCGATGGTCTACGGCAATCTTGGAGACACGAGTGCGACCGGCGTTGGTTTTACCCGTAATCCGGCTACCGGAAATAAAGAGTTCTACGGCGAGTTCCTGCTGAACGCGCAGGGCGAAGATGTGGTATCGGGAGTTCGGACGCCGGTACCAATCCTGGAACTCGAAAAGATTATGCCGTCGGCTTACAAGCAGCTCCGCGAAATCACCACTCGCCTGGAAAAGCACTATCGTGACATGCAAGATTTCGAGTTCACCATCCAGGATGGCAAGCTGTACATGCTGCAAACGCGCAATGGCAAGCGCACTGGACTTGCGGCTGTGCGCGTGGCCATCCAGATGGTGGACGAGGGGCTGATCACCAAAGAAGAGGCGATCTTCCGCGTTGAACCCAACCAGCTCTATGACTTTCTGGTTCCGCGCCTGGACGAGAAGAAGGTGAAGATCGAAGTTCTGGCAACCGGTTTGCCCGCGTCCCCGGGCGCTGCGGTTGGGCAAATTGTTTTCACGGCGGATGAGGCGGTGGAAAAGGCGGGGCATGGCAGCAAGAAAAATCCCGTCATCCTGGTGAGAGCAGAAACTACGCCGGAAGACATTCACGGCATGGAAGTGGCCGCGGGCATTCTGACCTCACGCGGCGGCATGACCAGTCACGCAGCGGTGGTCACGCGCGGCATGGGAAAGTGTTGTGTTGCGGGCGCGGGCGACATTGAGGTAAACGAAAGGGCCCGCGAGATGAGGGCGAAAGGCCAGCTATTCAAGCAGGGTGACTGGATTTCGCTCGATGGAACCACCGGCCGCGTGATCAAGGGCAAGCTCGGCACTCTCGATGCGGAGCCCGATGATCCCGAATTGATGAAGTTCATGGCCTGGGCGGAACCGTTCCGCAAGATCGGCGTGCGGGCCAACGCGGACATTCCGCGCGATGCGAAACAGGCGCGCGCGTTTGGCGCCGAGGGCATCGGCTTGTGTCGCACTGAGCACATGTTCTTCGCCGAAGACCGCCTTCCCCATGTGCGTGCCATGATTCTAGCGGACAATGAGAAAGATCGACGCGCAGCGCTGAAAAAATTGCTGCCCATGCAGCGCGCCGATTTCATCGGCCTGTTTCGCGTCATGGATGGCCTGCCGGTAACCATTCGTCTGCTGGATCCGCCGCTGCACGAGTTCCTGCCCAAGCGCGAAGAACTGATGGTCGAGATCGCGGTGCTGGAAGCCACCAAGCCGCGCGCCCCGAAGTTGAAAAAGCTGAAGTTGCTGCTGCGCCGGGTCGAGGAGCTCCACGAATTTAATCCCATGCTCGGACATCGCGGTTGCCGGCTAGGCATCACCTATCCCGAGATTACGGAGATGCAGGCGCGCGCGATTTTCGAGGCGGCCGTGGCGGTCGCGAAGCAAGGCATCAAACCGCATGCGGAAGTGATGATTCCGCTGACAGCCACGTTGAAAGAGATGGCCCACCAGGGCGGCATCGTGCGACGAGTAGCCGAGGAAGTATTTAAAGAAAAGGGAACGAAAGTGCATTATCTGGTGGGGACGATGATCGAGCTGCCGCGAGCCTGTCTGATCGCGGACGAGATTGCCAAGGAAGCTGAGTTCTTCAGCTTCGGCACCAATGACCTCACCCAGACCACGTTCGGCTTCTCGCGCGACGACGTTAATAAGATCTTGCCGACCTATCTCGCGGAAGGAATTCTCAAACAGGATCCCTTCGCGGTGATTGACCGAGACGGGGTGGGAGAACTGGTTCGCATCGGAATCGAACTCGGACGCAAAACCCGCCCCAACCTTGAGGTGGGAATTTGCGGTGAGCACGGCGGTGACCCGTCGTCGGTTGAGTTCTGCCACCAGGTGGGGATGGATTATGTTGCCTGCTCGCCATTTCGCGTGCTGACGGCGCGGCTCGCTGCCGCACAAGCCGGTGCGAGCGAGAAACTAAAGGTCGAAGGGGGAAGAACAAAATAGACCGTCAGGCAGACAGAGAGCCAGCTTTGCATGGGTCACCAGGTTCAGCAAAAGTGTGGCAAACGGCAGTTAGATATCCGGAGAGAGGCTTACCATGGCCAGTACCACGATAGAAGTTGAGACAACCGCCCGCAACCCTAAGAATCCCACGCTCGCGCAGTGGGCTCAAGAAGCAGCCCGGTTGTGCAAACCCGATCGCGTTCACTGGTGCGATGGCTCGCCGGAGGAGTATCAGGCAATGCTACGGCTGCTGATCCTCACGGGCACTGCGATCCCGCTTGATCCGGCAAAGCGCCCCAACAGCGTGCTGGTCCGGTCGGATCCTGCGGACGTAGCCCGCGTCGAAGACCGAACTTTCATCTGCTCGCGAACCAAGGAAGAGGCCGGCCCCACCAACAACTGGGAAGACCCGGCCAAGATGAAGCAAAAGCTGATGGGACTTTTCACTGGGTCCATGGCAGGCCGCACCATGTACGTGGTTCCCTACAGCATGGGCCCGATCGGATCGCACATTGCGAAGATCGGGGTGGAACTCACGGACTCAGCTTACGTGGTGGCCAGCATGCACTTGATGGCGCGGGTGGGAAGCCGCGTGCTTGAAGCGCTCGGAGAAGACGGCGATTTCGTGCGCGGACTGCACTCGGTCGGCTACCCGCTTGGCCCCAATCAGCCCGATGTGACCTGGCGCTGCAACACCGAGCACAAGTACATCTGCCATTTTCCCGAAACGCGTGAGATTTGGTCGTTTGGCTCAGGCTATGGGGGCAACGCATTGCTGGGCAAGAAGTGTCACGCCTTGCGCATCGCTTCGGTGCAGGCGCGGGACGAAGGTTGGCTGGCTGAGCACATGCTTATCCTCAAGCTCATCAGTCCCGCGGGGCGGGTCAAATATTTCACGGGGGCATTTCCCTCCGCGTGTGGGAAGACCAACCTCGCCATGCTGATCCCTACCCTTCCCGGTTGGAAGGTGGAGACCATCGGCGATGACATCGCCTGGATGAAATTCGGCGCGGATGGCCGGCTCTACGCCATCAATCCCGAGTACGGTTTCTTTGGGGTTGCGCCGGGCACGGGCGTGAAATCGAATCCCAACGCCATGCTCACCGTCGCCCGGAATTCTATCTTTACCAATTGCGCCATGACCCTCGACGGCGACGTATGGTGGGAGGGCATGACCGAACAGAAGCCCGCCAAGTTGGTGGACTGGCTGCGGCGGCCGTGGACTCCAAACTCGGGCCGGCCGGCGGCGCACCCGAATGCGCGCTTTACGGCTCTTGCGAAGCAGTGCCCGGTCATCGCTCCGGAGTGGGAAGATCCCAAGGGCGTGCCTATCGATGCCATCCTGTTCGGTGGCAGGCGCAAAGGAATAGTTCCCCTGGCGACGGAAGCGTTCAATTGGCAGCATGGCACTTTCCTCGGCGCCGCCGCCAGCAGTGAGACCACCGCCGCGATCACGGGCAAAGTGGGCCAACTGCGCCGCGATCCCATGGCGATGCTGCCGTTTTGCGGCTACCATATGGGCGATTACTTTGCCCACTGGCTCAAGATCGGAGCTAGTTCCGACGCTTCCAAGCTGCCCAAGATCTGCTACGTGAACTGGTTTCGTCAGGACAAGGACGGCAAGTTCCTATGGCCGGGCTATGGAGAAAACAGCCGTGTGTTGAAATGGATCTTCGAGCGCTGCGACGGCAAGGTGCATGCGAAAGACACCCCCATCGGACGGATTCCCGAGGCGGCCGATCTCGACACGACCGGGCTCGACATCAAAGGCGCCCATTTAGACGAACTGCTCAGCGTCGACATCGAGGGCTGGCTGGCCGAGGTGCCTTTGATCAAGGAGCACTTCGCCAAATTCGGCAGCCATCTTCCGCAAGGGATGAACTTTGAAGTGAAGGCTCTCGAAGAGCGTCTTCAGGCGGCGAAGCGCTCGAGCTAGACCAGGGGCTCGAAGTCCATCATCAAGACATAGATCGACAGAATGTTGACCAAGTCTCTCCAAGATTATCGCTGCAGGGCTCAATCGCTCCCTGGTGGCTACAACACTCCATAAACGTTATGTTCTGGCCCCGGTGTGCAGAAATTTTCACGTTGACAGTTGCCAGCTTGATCGACTAAAGTCACGAACGCTCTACTACCGGGCATCGTTTTCGCTCCAATCGAGTCCGATTAGTGTTGAGCTTGCTGGCCTAAACCCCGACATTCTGTGGTGGTGATTGGCACTGCCCGGGCAGCCTTGTAGGGTTGGCCCGCGTTCAGGAATCTAAGTGGTCTTGATTGAAGCGAGAATAGCTCCTTACCTTCTATTGGCGTGCCTTCTGGCTTCCTTAGGCCACGCGCAAGAACCTCCTAGCCAGAGTTCTGCGACCTCATCGGCGACCTCAACCTCTACGCCGGCAAAGAAGGACTCCGCCGGAAGCGACCGAGTGATACTCAAAGTGGGGAACGTGCAGATTACGCAGGCGGAATTTGAGTCCCGGATCAACCAGATCGAACCGCAAGGCGATGCCGAAGAGAAAGCGCTCCCCGATAAGGATCGTCGCAAGCTCGGTGACGACTACGCGTCGGTGCTCATGCTTTCGCAGCAGGCCGTTGCCGGCCACTTGGACTCCTCGCCCGAAGTTAGCCGCCAGCTAGCCGTGGCCCGCATGCAGGTGCTGTCCGACGCTGAATTCGCCAGCCTGATGCGCCAAGCCACGCCCAGCTTCGAGGAAATCAGCCAATATTACTCCGCACACGCATCCGATTATGACCAGGTGCACATTCGCAGGCTGTTCATCTGGAAGCGGCGAGACAACGCCAAAGATGCGCGGGTTTTGAGTTCGGAGGCTGCCAGATCCCGCGCCGACCGGATTCGTCAGGCGCACGCGTCGGGAACCGGCGAACAAAAACTGGCAGAAGAACTCCGCAAGTCCGGCGATGGCATGCTTGATGTCGAGCCGATCACGTTTCCGCGCGGAGAGCTATCGCCACATATGGAGAAGGTGGCGTTCGCACTCAAAGAGGGCGAGTGGGGCGAGGTTGAAGATACTCCGGCATCCCTTCTTCTCATTCAACTGGTTAAGCGTGGCCGTCAACAACTCGGAGAGGTCTCTTCGTTTATCGAAGAGGATTTGCAAGCGCAGAAAATGCAAGCCCGGTTGGACGATCTGAAAAAGAAAGCCGGTATTTGGATGGACGAGCAGTATTTTGGGACTGCGGTGGCTCCGGTCCCGGACGCGCAGCGGCGTGCTCCCAACCCACCGTCGGAGCTTCGAAAATCAGCAAAAAAAGGGGAAAGCAACAATGAGGAACAACACAAGTAGAATGCTCTGCTATTTTGCGCTGCCAGTACTGCTACTGGCGGCGTGTGCCCTTCAACCGTCGCTGGCCAGCGCCCAAATAACATCGCTGGGCATTGACTGCTCGAAGATTGACGTTTCGCGCCTATTAATGGAAGACAACCTGGGAGCCGGCCTGCTCCTGATCGAGTGCGGGTATGCGCCCGGAGGCCAGCCTGCTGGTCGCGCCGTCAAGTCTCCCGCTCCTCCCAACATCCGCGTCAGTAATCGGGCGTGTACCGCGGGAAGCTGCACCAAGAGCGAAAGCATGGTGTCTGGCAGCACCAAGAATAAGGGCAAGACCATCGTCGTCAATTTTAACGACGACGACACCAGCGCCGGCGGTCTTTCGGGTACGTCCTACTCGACGGATGGCGGAGTGACCTTCCACGAAATTCTACCGCCGCCGTTTGATAACGGTCATGGCTTTAACGTAGGAGATCCGATCGTGGTTTTCAACTCCAAGTTGGGCAAGTTCTTCGCCGGCGACCTGGCGCAGTGCAGCAACGGTCAAGGCATCGGCTTGTGGACCTCTACCAATGGCAAGACGTGGAGCACGGGAGCTTGCGCCCACAATGGCGGTGCGGACGACCGCGAGTCGTTCTGGGTAGACAACGAACCGACCAGCGGAACGTACGGTCGCATGTATATCTCCTGGAATGACTACACTACAAGCTGCGGCGCGGGTGGATGTCTTTTCGTCACCCACTCAGACGACGGCAACACTTGGAGCACGCCGTTGCAACTCAACAGCAGCTCAACCTTTATTCGCGACGTGCAAATCACTGGCTCTCCGCGAGGCGCGGCGAGGTTCGAGGGGAAAAACAGCACGGTGTTCGTCGTTGGCATGGACGAAGGCGGCGGAGGCCTGAATACGCGGCAAAACCTGATCTACAAATCCCTCGATGGCGGCGTCACCTGGACCACAATTACTATGGGTGCGCGATTCAACCCGCCCGGCGACCGCACCTGTACGGAGTACAACCCATACTTTGCGGTGGTCAATCCGATCTGGCGGCACATGGGCTGGGGAGAGCCGGCGGTTGGCCCCAAGGGTGTGGTCCACTATGTCTTCGCCGGGCATGGAACGGGCAACGACACTGGAGACATCTTTTACACACGCTCCGTCAACAATGGCAAGACTTGGTCCAAGCCGATCAAGCTCAACACCGATCCGGACGGTTCATTCAAAACGCAGTGGATGCCTTCACTCTCCGCCAACTCCGATGGCAACGTAACCGCCTCCTGGTACGATCGTCGCAAGGCCACCAGCCAATGCACCAATGTCGGAGATCCGGGGTGTAAGTACGAGCGCGTAGGCCGTCAGTCAAAGACCAACGGCGCCTCGTTTCTGCCAGAGGTCACAATCAGTAGTGCCATAATCCCAGAGCCTGCACAGGCGGACGGCGGCATCGTGCCCTGCTATGCGGGAGATTACGACTACAACACCGCCCTGAGCGCGAAGGACTCGTCCGGGACCGGCACTGCCTATGTGACCTGGACCGACGGCCGACGTGTGGTCAGCGGCACAAACGTGCAAGATGTGGACTTCGCCGAGGTCCCTGAGCCGTAAAATTAATCCCAATACGAACCTTGAAAGGAGGGCGGCAAGTTTGCTACCCTCCTTTTATTTTCAGAGCGATTGCAGTGCGTCAATCTTCGCCGCATCCTGAAAATCACTCACGCTCCACACAGCATTCCGGACCACGCGTCGGCCCGCGGATGAGCGGTCACATGCCCGGATATTTGCCAAGAAAGATCAGGACCATATCGATGGTGTCCGCAACTCCGTGGGCGATGATGGGAACCGCGAGATTGCGGCCGGTACACAAATACATGACTCCCAAGAACACGCCAGCTAAACTTTCCTCGATTATGCCGGTAATCCCCTGGCCCGCGTGCGACATGCCAAACGCCAGGCTCACTGCGATCAAACTGCAGATCCAGGCACGCTGGGTGCGATTACCCAACTCGGCCACGCGGTTCATCAGGTAGCCGCGCCACACCATCTCTTCGCCGAAAGCCGCCAAGGTCCACGAGAACGCAACCCCCGCTATGGCCAATTTGATGTTTCCTGTCAGCATTCGAAAATTGTGCAAGTCTGGCTGCTTTCCGGTGAGCCGGACTAGGAGAGGTTGGGTGGCCAGAAGCTGAAACGTTTCCGTCAGGATGCCGGCCGCAATACCGACGGCGAGAGTGATCTTCCAATTCCGATAGAGCGCGAATCCGACGCTCCGCCACTTGGCCCTGCGCAACCGCAGCGAGATCCATCCCAATAGAAACAAGTACGGGGTCTTGCTGAAATAAATCAAATGCCGGCGGTCAGCGAGAAAGATTAGAGCAACAATGGCGAATTCGCCGAGCGCCATCCACTTGCTCTCGCGCCAGCTTGTGGCGGGCCGCATCGGGTTAGACTGCTGCGTATCTGAGGTTACGGTCATGGCGCCTTGTGAACATCCTTTTGTAGCGCCGCCGTCCCGGCAAGATGCCGGCGCTACTATTGCGATCGCTCATCATTCATGACTGCCTTCCAGCCCTAGCGTCACTCGCGCCCGCTGAAATCTTCGAATACACCAGAGGCCGAAATGGGTGGTCAGCAGAATCGTGCCTCCGCCGAGGGAGCAGCCGACGGGAATTAAGAACCAGCCGAGTAGTTCCCGCCCATGGCGTGGGGAATCCGTCATACCGAGCATCAGCGAATAGGAGTCAGGGCTGGTCATCCACAGGCCGACCGCTTGAGGATTAAAGGGTTTGGCCAGCGCGGCGATGAAGAATGCCGCTCCAAACATGTAGCCGATGAGGCAGAGCGTGAGCACCACAAACCCTTTCAGGCTGAGCATTGCCCAAAAGAAAACGCCGCGCAGGACCATCCACGGAGTGCGACTGCTTTCCGCTCGGGCCATGAAGTTCTCGGCCACGTAAAGCGAAGCAACCTCTTGAGGTCTGCCGAGCGCTTGCAATGCCGCGTCCGTTGCGGTGTCTGAGAGTGCGCCGCCGGTTTGCGCGCTCTCCAGAATGTGGCTACGAAGTTCCTGCAGAATATCCGCGACTTGAGGCTCGGGTAGGTCACGCAACCCGGAGCGCACTTGTCTGAGATACAGTTCGATCTTTTGCGCGGGATCTTTTGGCTGCAACATCTATTTCTCCTCTTTGAGTACACGACTCAGCAAGCGGTTGAGGCTGGCCGAGAAGCGCGACCAGATCCGGCCCATGGCAGCGACGCGACGGCGCCCTGCGGCCGTCAAACGGTAATATTTCCTGGGGTGTCCCGCGTCCGCTTCCACCCACTCGGAGTGGAGCAGACCTTCAGCCTTCAAACGGCTGAGCAGCGGATACACCGTCCCCTCGGTGATCACCAGATCCGAATCCTGCTCGAGCAGCCGCAGGATTTCCAGTCCATACAATCGTCCGGGCCACAAGCTGGCCAGAATGGCCAGTTCCAAACAGCCTTTACGCAGCTGGACTTCCCACTTGTCCATCGGGCTGTTGGGGGGCGCGGCGGTTTCGATGGGGTGCGCGATCACGACTATACTATGTAGTACAAGGTATAATGCTGTCAAGGGCTTTGAGGAATTCTTACAACTCTTTTCCACGCAAGCGTCGCGCCGAAACCAGTGTTATAGTGTCCTGCTTCACCATTTCAGGGAGGCTGGCATGCAATTCAGAAAAGTTGATAGTGGATCAACCCTCTGCCTGTGGGCACTTCTGTGCGCGGGCATTGCATTCTGGGTGCAGCCCGCCGCGGGGCAGGCAACGCTGGTGATTCGTGGGGCGAAGGTGTATCCCATCAGCGGACCTCCGATCGAGCACGGAGTGCTGCTCGCCGTCAACGGGAAAATCGTGGCTGTGGGTGAGGAAGGCAAGGTAAAGATTCCTCGTGGCGCCACAGTCGAGGACGCTACTGGCAAGGTGGTTATGCCGGGTATTGTGGACTCGCACTCTCACATCGGCATTATTGCGAACCCGCTGGCCGAGGACTCGGGCGACGCCAATGAGTCGACCGGCCCGATTGAGCCCGGGTTGCGCGCCCTCGATGCCATTGATCCCGCCGACCCGAATATCCGCATGGCCACAGCTGGGGGCATCACTACTGCGAACATTATGCCGGGTAGTGGAAATGTGATGGGAGGACAGACGGCCTACGTCAAGCTGCGCGGGAACACGATTGAGCAGATGCTGATCCCAGGAAGTATCGGCGGAATGAAAATGGCGAACGGAGAAAATCCCAAGCACTACGGCGCCAAGGACAAGGCTCCCATGACCCGCATGGAGGAAGCGGCGCTGGCCCGCGGAATTTATGAAAAGGCCACACAATACAAAGCGAAATGGGAGGCCTACAACAAAGCCGTCGCCGCCGGTGACAAAACCGCGAAACAGCCGGATCGCGATCTCGATCTGGAACCGGTGGTCGAGGTTCTGGAGGGCAAGCGGGTGGTTCACAACCACACTCACCGGGCCGATGACATCATGACGGCGATTCGCTTGTCGGAGGAATTCCACTACCGTCTGGTGGTGCAGCATGGAACCGAATCCTGCTACGTGGCGGATGAACTCGCGAAACGGCACATCCCAGTGAGCTTTACGATGGTGGATTCTCTGGGAGGGAAATTCGAGACGATGAACCTTGATCTAGGTTGTCCGGGTACGCTCGAAAAGGCCGGGGTCAAAGTCGCGCTCAACACCGACGACCCCATTACGAGTTCGCGGCTTATCATCCGCGAAGCTGCGCTGGCCGTGCGCGGGGGCATGAGCGAAGAAGCAGCGCTGAAGGGGCTTACCATTTATCCCGCGGAAATGCTGGACTTGGGAGATCGCATTGGGACGCTTGAGCCGGGTAAAGATGCCGATTTTGTGGTCTTGAGTGGGCCACCCTTTAGCGTCTACACGCACGTGCTCGAGACCTGGATCGAGGGGCAGAAAGTTTTCGATCGCAGCAATCCGCAAGACCTGCGCTATGCGACCGGCGGCTTTGCGGTTGGCGATCGCTTCCCAGCTTCACCACGAGGGGGAAACTGATGCGCACGCTTCGCTGGTTCACTCTGCTGATCTGCGTGGCCTCCGCAACCACATTGCCGGCGCAGAACATCGCCGTGCTTGCTGACCATTTGTATACCATGGCGGACGGAACCCAAGGCGGGCCGGGCATGGTGTTGATCCGCGATGGTAGGATCGAAGCGGTGCGCACCGGCCCGCACCAGCAGGCCCCCGAAGGATACACGTCGCTTAAAGCCGCATTCGTCACACCTGGCTTGATTGATGCCGACACGACCGCTGGGATTTCCGGCGCCTACAACGTTCCCGCGGATCAGGACCAGGACGAGGCCACCGATCCCAACACCGCGGATGTGCGCACCCTCGACAGCTTCAATCCCAGCGAACGGCTTTTGAAGGTCTTGAATCAGTATGGCGTGACTACAGTGCAATCGGCGCCTGGGCCGCGCAATCCCATCGCGGGGCGGGCGGGTATTTTCAAGACTGCTGGGACCGGCGCTGGGCCTGCGACGGTGGAGCAGTTGGCCCTTCGCCAGGAGTCCGCCATGGTCTTTAATCTTGGCGACACGCCCAAAGCCACCTATGGCAAGAAGGAAAAGGCGCCGAGCACGCGCATGAAGACGGCGGAGATCATCCGGCATGCGCTTGCGGACGCGAAGGCGTATGAGGAAAAATGGGATAAATGGAAAAAAGACGGCACTGACTTTTCCAAGCAGCCATCGCATGATATGAAACTCGAAGCCCTGGTTCCCGTCGTGGACGGGAAGCTGCCGGCGATCTTCAACGCATATCGGGCGGACGATATCGACACGGCCATCCGGATCGGCAATGAGTTTCACCTGCACTACGTTCTGGCTTCGGTGACCGAGGGCTACCTCATCGCGGATGCGATTCGTCGCGCGGGAGTTCCGTGTTTGGCCGGTCCAGTCATGCAGCGGTTCGAATCCCTGCAAACCGCCAATGCGACTTTCGAGAATGCGGCAATCCTCAAGCGAGCGGGAATTCCGATTGCCCTGATGACCGGCTACGAAAGCTATGTTCCGAAAAATCGCATCCTGCTGTTCGAAGCGGGCATTGCGGCCGCGAACGGATTGGGTATGGAGGAAGCTCTGCGCACGGTGACGGCCGGGGCGGCAAAGATTCTTGGCATCGAGGACCGCGTCGGATCGCTCGCGCCTGGCAGGGACGCGGATGTCGCGCTTTTCGACGGCGATCCCTTGGAGTACACCAGCCATGTGCTGGCTGTTCTGGTGAGCGGACAGGTGAGCTACCAGAGAAGATAGCGGGTAAACTCGTCGGCGGACCATTCTCCGGGCAGTGGCCCAAAATTGGAACCGAGTTTACTGTGTAGTTAGCAGGGTACCCCCTCCCCCCTGATCTTTTGGAGTCATGGGATTACGGCCACACTCCCATCAAGATCTTTGAGTTAGAAGGACTTATATGCAAAATCTTCCGGACAACGGAGTTAGCGGTTCTTCATATTATCTATGGGCTTAACATACAGCTACTTGATTAACTGAAAGCGTGCAGGAAAGTCAAGGTAGAAATGAGAGAAGTCGAGAGGCGTTTCCCGTTTTTGCGACCTAGCTTCTCCGAGCGAAGCGACCAGAGGACGAACCGGCACTTCCTGGCAGCTTATCGCACGATTCGCTGAATGGTAGAATGCTTCTCGGTTCGAATCGAAATACTAGGCCCCCGGGATCGCATCAAGAGTGTGAGGATGGCGATGAAGGTATGCCCGTTCTGCCGGGAAGAAATCCGCGAGGAGGCGATCAAGTGCCGCTATTGCGGATCGTCTCTGCTCCCGCCTCAGCCAGGGCCTGAAGACGCAGCCAAGAAGCCCACTTCCGGGCCAGATCAGGTTGTGTACATCCTCGATCAGGGATTGATCCGGTTCGGAAAGTTCGCGGCCGCCGTGCTCGCGATTTTCGTGACCATTGGCCTGATCCTGTATGGCGTCGACGTGAAGCAGATCGCGAAGGACGTCGAGACCGCGAAAGAGACAGTCGCGGCAGACCGAACAGAGGCGGAAAAGGCGCTTGCGCAGGCGAAGAGCGAGAGCGCTCAACTACAGCAACAGGTCCAGGCTGTCCAGGATGCTCAGAGGAACACGAGCAAAATGGCCGCGGAAGCCGAGGCCGCGCGGAACACTGTGAACGCGAGCCAGCAGCAGGCACAGACGGCGCTCCTGAAAGCGCAGCAACTAGTCGCGAATATCACAAGCGAGGAGGCGCAGGCGCGGACCTTTGTTGCCCGCATCGTTCAGATTGTGCCTGGCTCTGGTCAATCCGAATTGCCTGCTGACGCAAGTGCCGCACCGGCGCGCTCTGGATTCTCGGTGGCCAAGCTTGTGCAGCTCTATAACTTTCCGACCGAATTCAAGGGAAGCGGCCAGAAGATCGGCCTGATCGAACTGGGGGGAGGCTATCGTAAAGAAGATCTCGATTCGTACTTCAAGAGCTTGAGCATTCCCACTCCCAAGGTGACTGCCATAGGTGTTGACGGCGCCAAGAATTCCCCTTCGGGTGACCCCAACGGACCGGACGGAGAGGTCGAACTGGACATTGAAGTTGCAGGAGCGGCCGCTCCCGAAGCGGAAATTCTGGTCTTTTTCGCTCCCAACACCACTAAAGGCTTTATTGACGCGATCCAGAAAGCCGTCGACGACGCAAACCGGACGACGGTTCTTGCCATCACCTGGGGCGGCGCGGAGAGCTCATGGACTCCCCAAGTCATCGCGGCCATGAACAGCGCCTTCCAGGTTGCTGCGACTCGGGGAATAACCGTGCTGGCCGCTTCGGGTGACGCGGGCGTGACCGACGGAGTGGGCGATAGCCGACCCCATACTGACTTTCCAGCCACAAGCCCGTGGGTGCTCGCTTGTGGCGGAACTCAGATCAAGGTCGCCGGAAACAGGATCACGTCGGAGGTCGTGTGGAACGACGGCGAGGGAGGCGCGACCGGAGGAGGGGTCAGCAGTCTCTTTCAGAAACCTGTCTGGCAAACGGGCGTGAAGGTTCCCGTCGATTCCAATGGTCACTCCGGGAGAGGGATACCAGACGTTGCGATCACTGCCAGTCCCAAGTCCGGGTACGAAGCGCTTATCGATGGCGAGAAGGAAGTTATCGGGGGCACCGCAGCGGCAACACCCCTTTGGGCCGGATTGATCGCGCTGATCAACCAGGGGCTCGGGCACAACGTCGGCTTCATCGACCCAGACCTCTATACAAAGATTGGACCTGCAGGAGTTCTCCGCTCTATTACGGAAGGAGACAACGGCCTGCACAGTGTTAAGGGGTATGCGGCGGGACCAGGGTGGAATGCGGCGACCGGATGGGGCAGCCCGGACGGGAAAAAACTTTTAGAAGCATTTCGAAACCTTGGCTCACCGCAAAGGTAGGCCTCTGACCCCGCGTGGCCCAATGGGGAGAGCCGAAAATGGCTAGAGCGATGGCCAAGGGTGATTCGGAGATGGATAGATTCAGTTACCGCAGCAGCGAGCCTTCACTGATTTCGAGCGCATTTGCTGCGGCGCTGAAAGAGTCCAAGGGCTGTGATTGGCGCCCATGCGGGCGTAAATCTTGTCCAGGGCGTTTCATGCAGCGCTGAAGCGCTGCTCCACCCAAAACCTAGTTTTTCCGCGGCCTACTGGCGAAGTTGCCGGAGTCGCTTACATTCCTTCCATCGTTTCTGATTACGGGTGAATTTCAAGTGGGCGGCGCACGGGCGTGGACGCCCGCGCACACATTGGTATCGTGAGCCGGGGAGATGGAGAGATCCTTCGTTGGGAATGCCATAGCTTATGGCGAAGAGCGATTGGACGGGTCGATTCTGTTACCTCGGCGGCTAGCGCCTTCACTTAGTCGAGCGCATTTACCGCGGCGCTGCAAGAGTCCGTGGGTGTGAACTGTGATGGCGCCCATGCGGGGCGTGAGTCTTGTCCAGAACGTTTACAGGAGCGCTGAAGCGCTGCTCCACCCAAAGCCTCGTTTTTCCGGACTTTCCTGGGCCAGTGGAGGGGCCGCTCTAAAGTCATGTTCGCTCCCGGTTTTGGATTCAGTCGCTGAACGGTGAATATTTCCGCCCGCCCACGTCACAGCAGACTGTGATGCAGAGCACAGCAAGAAGATCGAACGCGGGCGCAGAATGACCGGATACATACAGCCGGAGGTGGCGCTATGAACGTCGCTCTCATCGGTGCAGAGTTGGAAGAAAACCTCGCGATACGATACATCGCCTCTTCCCTCGAAGCTTGCGGTCACAAAGTAGAGATTGTTCCCTTCAATTCAGAGCAGGACACGGAGTCCGCGGTGCGGCAGACCCTTGCCTTCGAGCCGCAGATCGTCGGCCTGTCGATGATATTCACGTCGCGTGGGCGCGAGTTCTGTCAGTTCGCCAAGCGTATCCGCGAAGCAGGATTTCGCGGGCACTTGATCGCAGGTGGCCCGTTCGCCTCGTTCAATTGCGAGTTCCTGGTCACCGAATTTCCGGACTTCAACTCAGTCGCCCTGGGGGAAGGCGAGGAGTTGATGTGCTGCCTCGCGGAAAATCTGGATCATCTGGAGCGCGTGCCCGGCCTTTGCTATCGCGATGATTCAGGAGTGCCCCGGACCAATCCGCCCGTGGGAAACCCCGACAAACTCGACGACTTGCCCTGGCCCAAGCGCACCACGTTCCACTCCTACTTCGACAAGCCCATTGCCAGTGTCCTGAGCAGCCGGGGCTGCTGGCGGGATTGCGCCTTCTGCAGTATTCATGCCTGGTATGAGCGCGTAGGGGGAAAGGAATTCCGCATCCGGAGCGTGGACAGTATTGTGGCCGAACTCAGTGACCTCTACCATCGCCATGGTGTCCGCATCTTCAATTTTCAGGACGATAACTTCTTCCTTCCCAATCCGGTAAAGGCGGCAGAGCGCTTCTCCGCCATCCGCGACGGACTGCGGCGCAACGGAGTGGGTCAAATCGCGCTTGCCGTCAAGGCACGGCCGGACAGCATTACGGAGGAGTCGATCCGCGTCCTCGACGAGCTCGGGCTCTTCCGCGTGTTCCTGGGCGTCGAAAACACCTCGGAGAATGGTCTCCGAAACCTCAACCGCCGGCAGACGGTCGCGCACATCCTTAATGCATTGCGAATCCTGAACGATTTCGAGATTCATGTCGCGTACAACTTGCTCATGTTCGAGCCCGACACTGTGCTGGATGAGGTTCTGGTCAACCTGCGGTTTATGGGGCGCTACAGTGAGAACCCGTTCAACTTCTGCCGCGCCGAGGCCTATCCGGGCACCGGGCTCGAGTGCAAGCTGCGATTTGAAGGGCGCCTCCTGGGCGGCCCCTTCGGGTATGACTATCGTCTCAAAGATCCGCGTTCGGAAGCCTTTCACCAAATCGCCAACTACGCCTTCTTCGATCGCAACTTCAGCGACTACGGCCTGCATTATTTCAACATGCAGGTGGACTTTTCTTACCAGCTCCTGCGGCGGTTCCACCCTGACTTGCTGAGCCAGAGCTTAAGGGCTGCCGTGCGCAATTTTATCAAGCAGACCAATCTCGACACCTTCGAGCGCTGCTGCGAGATCTACGATTTCGTTGCCGCCTGCGACCCGGCGGATGGGGTTGCTCTCCGCGGCTTCGCCCGGGATGCCCGGGTGCGCGTCGATCAGCACAGCCGCGAGCTGATGGTCCGCGGCGAACGCATCTTGAATTGGCTGGACGATACCTACACCCGAAAAGTTTCCGGGATCCCTAATTACGCTCCCGCCCCGCCCGAGCCATTTGGCTCCGACTCGGCGAAAGAGGATATCCCACCCTCAGTCATCCCAGGCCTTGAGTTCACCCGCCCCGGCTCCGGCTGGGAGGGTGTTGACTTATTTGGCGTCGCTCAAGCGCCGGTACCCTACAAGATCTTCCGCGCTCGCCTGGCGGAGGAAACCCGGACCGGCGAAGAAGCGGTTTGCGCTAGCCAGTAGACAATCGCCTTACTAACGCCTGAATGCGCGGACAGGCTAGTGTCCGTCTCCCAAGCGAGGTGAAATATGAGCGAAACATCCTCTTCACGTTTCCGAGGCGGGACGGAGCTAACTCAACCCGCAGCCATGCGCCTTTACACTAACCTGCTCCAGGTTTACCGGATCATGCGTGAGCGCCAGAAAGAAATCGACGCGGCCTTCGACCGCGTGGCCGCGCAGATCGGATTTGTCGTAACCACAACCCTGCCCGTACGGGTGGAAGTTGCCGAGGATGGGGCCATCAGAAAGTCCTCTTTCGACGGCGATGCCCTGCGGGGTACCATCTTTGAAAAAGAACTGTCCGGCTTTCTTCAGCATCTGACCCAAAAACCATTCGGCGGCGTGCCGGCGGGAAGCTATCGTTTTTACCTCATCTGGTACGAGGCATTAAACCTCAAACTCCGCTTCGACTGGTGCGAGTCCGCGCACGTCATCGAGAGTCTGCTCGGGTCGCTCCTAACGCAGCAAGGAGGCATCTCCGCTGCTTCCCTGGTTCGCCCAGAAGTGAGGGAACCTTCCCATTGGTTTGATCCGGGAATTGCCATCGCCATCGAAGACGTATTGGTTATCTTAGCCATCGACGAGGTGTTCCCTGAGCTCCGGCTCGCGGAACGTATTCAAGCCGGTCGCCTCGCCATACTCCGGTTTGGGTGGGGGGGACGGCTCCCATGGTACCCCTCCGAACAGGCGCCGGTTTCCTTCAGTGAACAGCTGGTAAGCAGAGAACCAGACCTGCTCAACAAAATCCGTGTCATGCTGAGTAAGCAGCGCGGCTAAAGCACAACCTCACGGGGCCGGTTCGCCGGCCCCGCCTGCCTCGATCAAACTTTCACATGGACCGAGAAAGAGTCTCAGATCGCGCATATCAGGTTGCCTCACCCTTTCTGCCCACAGGCAAACGGCTGGGACAAAGAGATCTGGACCTAGGCTGGCGTCAATCTTCAACGATCTTGCTCGGCGTCCACTTCAAAGACACCGAGTGGCCGCCTAGGATTAACACCCAAGTGGCTTACCGACTCTGACGTTGGAAACACTGCCTCGCCTCAGGGACGGATTACCTTCGTCACCGCTGGAACCTGGGGTTACGAATGAGTTCTCTCCTGGCTGTGCTAGCTTTTTCTTTGACCCGGCTCGGAATCAGGCGCGGCCGCAGGGTGCTGGCGCTGGAGGTGTATTCGGGGAGTCGCGGGGGGATGCATTGGACGCAGGGGCGGCGGTTCAGCGCGAGATCCACGGCATTCAGTTCATCGTTGCCAGTGGCTTGATGCAGCGCTTCATGGCCCTGGTCGAGCGGGTGGCGGGGCACACTGAGACCGTCCTGATCACCGGGGAAACCGGCACGGGCAAGGAACTCATCGCCTGCGGCGTCCATGAATATTCTTACCGGCACGCCAAACCCTGGATCGACATCAACTGTGCCGCTCTGCCTGAACACCTAGTCGAAAGCGAACTGTTTGGCTACGAAAAAGGGGCCTTCAGCGGGGCTGACAACTCCAAGCCGGGGCTCTTCGAACTGGCCGACAAGGGAACCCTCTTTCTGGATGAAATTGGCGAACTGCCATCCCATATTCAGGTAAAGCTGCTGCGGGTGCTGGACGGCGCTGCCTACTACCGTTTGGGAGGGCACCGCAAGATCACCGTGGATGTGCGGATCGTCGCCGCCACCAACCAGGATCTGGAAGCGGCCGTGCGCGAAGGCCGGTTTCGCAAAGATCTTTTCCATCGCCTGAGCCAGTTTCAGCTTCGAGTTCCGGCCCTGCGAGAGCGGCCGGAGGATATTGTGGCGCTGGCTCAGCATTTCCTGCAGCTGAAATCGGCGAAGATGCGCTTCACCCCGGAGGCTTTGCGGGCCCTGCAATCGCACTCGTGGCCGGGCAATGTGCGCGAGCTGCGCAATATTGTGGCTAAGGTTGCGATGGCAGCCTCGGGCACGGAGATTGGCGCGGAAGAGGTGCTGGCTGAACTTTCGGCGGATCGGCAAAAGAGCGATATCCCCGTGCCCTCTGGTGATCTGCAGGACATGGAACGACAGATGGTGATCAAGGCGCTCGAAAACACCGGGGGGCACCGGGCGAAGGCAGCCGAGCAACTGGGGATTTCGCGCCGGACTTTAACCCGCAAAATAGGCGAATACAAGATTACCTCTGCGCCTTGTGATAAGAGCCGGGCGCTGGGCGCGCTCAGCCTGAAGCAGAAGAAGTTTTTCCGGGCGAAGGTCAAACTTCCGGTAATGCTCAGGGACAGCCAAGGCGTGGAGACGCACGTCACGGCGGTGAATCTGAGCGTCGGCGGCATGGGCCTGGAGGGATTGCCGGATCCGCGGCGATCGGAAGGGCTTATGGATATCAGCTTTGTCCTGCCGGATAGCGAAACCCGCATCGAGGCCAAGGTGCAGGTCGTATGGGCGGACCTGGATGGGCGGGCGGGAGCAACATTCGTGGTCATCGCGCCTGCGGATTATAAGGAGCTGCAGGAGTGGACCAATCAGAGGATGAAAGAAGAGGGTTGGGAGCTGCCGTTGTAGGGCCGGCAGATTTGCGCGCCAGATTGCGGAATGGGTTGGCCACCCTCAAGGAGCCACACGTTATCTCATCGGGCTACAAAAACCTCATAGTTGTCTCGGGTTCTAAGTACGGTACTTCAAGCTAAGCGGTGAGCTCCCGGGGGGCAGCGGGCTCTTTATTGCGCGGATTCCGGGTTTCCCGTTTTAGGCTTGAGTTACCTGAATAGTAACCGGACCCCCTCCCCCCTCCAGTGCTGCAAAATCTTGAAAGCAAAGGGGTAACCATTTCGACCCCGGGCAAAATCTTGAGCTTAAAGGAGTTACAGGCAAAATATTGATAACATGGGAGTTACGGCGGCGGTGGCTTCCCATTTTGGGACTGAGCGGGCGTTTTGGAGCCTGGGTTCAGAGGTGCCCTCTCGCCGGATTCGATGGTCAACCCCGCATGGCCTCCTTGGGTCACCTGGGGCCACGAAAATGTCAAAGATCGTACGCCCGACAACGGGCGGCCTCCTGGGAGGCATTCCAGTTCGCCAGCGAGCCCCGTGGGTTCGGAGCGGGGGACGGCCGTCCTCCATCGCCGCTACGAGGCATTTTCGAAGCAAAGATCGATGATTATCTTACAGGTAATGTAAGCTATATTAGGTTATCCGATATTAAGCTTGTGGTCAATGATTAAAAGGGGCCGCGGAACCGGCCGCCCGGGTGAGTGCTCGGAGATGGGTTCGTGGAAGCAATAAGCCGCTGGCGTCGGGATTCTCATTTTGGCCTCACCCCGCGTTCGTGCCCGCAAGGAAAAGATGGGAACGCCGGCCTCGTCGTTCCCACCTTTACAAAGAGCGTAAAGGTGGGCCAGCCACCGTTCAGTGGCGCCTGTCGATTGGGATAGGCATTCTTCCGCGAACTTTATCGTTCTCTACTTTCGTTGCCACGAGAACATTCAGGATGTAAGTCCCCGACTTATAGTCCGGGTCAAAGCCAAGGGTGTACAGCAGAGGCCGGCCTGTACGGTCGAGCGCTTCCCGTAGAAGCTGACGGGCTTCCACGTCACGACCGCCCATAGTTACTTGCGTGCTGTTGAATTCATTGTTAGGCATACTCATCATGATCACGTTCTTACCCGCTACCGCCGACAGGGCGCCCAGAATCGCCCAAACGGTCTCGTAGACATTGCGCGTTTTCTTTTCAATGGTCAGCGGCGTATCCAGTATAGGGCGAGTTTCCTGTAAAGCGCCCGTGTCATCCCTAACCTCTGTGCCAACAACCGTGAACTGCCCATCTGCTACCGTACGCAAAGCGTACTTGCCAGGGTTGTCGGTTGCGTTATAGTCCTGGATCACCTTTTCGAGGACCAGGGCTTTGGTCGCGGCCGATGCGTCCGTAGGGTCTGGAAAGTTGCTGGTAAACAGCCCTCCAGCCGATCGCGTCACGCCCTTTTCGTCCGGGTGGGCAGCCCGCCATTTTGGCGCGGTACTATCGACGCGATCGAAATGGCTATAAGTTGGAGCCTCTTCCCAATTGACCTGCCAGCCGTACTCCTCGCGGATGCCAGAAATAGCTTGGAATAAGGGCTCAGGATAGTTGACGGTAACGGTCGCGACCGAGCCGCTATGCTGAATAACCGCGTGATCCAAGAATTCGGAACGGGCCGCCGACTGCGCCCAAACAGGCACGCTAACCAACGTCAAAACCATAAGCGTAAACATTCTCTTTGGCACTGGTACCTCCTAAAACGGGATCGTGGCGGTACAGACACCCGCACGACAAACCTTCACCGTATTCGAACCTATCGTCTGCGTATCAATGTTCTCGGCATATTCCCACCAAGTGTCTGCGGCAGTCTCGTAGGTCATCTCTTGGTAAAAGGTAACGACACAAGGGAACTCAATGCCATTCTGTGCCGCGTTCTGTTGAATATAGTTTACTCCGGTATAGTCGAAGCCTATGCTGTCGACCCCGTATTGGTTGTGCCCTGAGCCATTTTCGCCCACAAGCCATGAGCTTCCTACCACACTAGGGGGATTGGCGATTTTTGCGCCGGCCCAATAGCAAGTGTCCGTGCCGGTCTGGTAGTTGTTTTCGGTAACGTAATGGCCATCGTAGTCGGGGCCTCCGGGGTTAAGGGTCATCACGAACGATCCTTCGGTATACTTGTATGTCGGCGGATTGTATAGCGCGGTTGTTTCGCTGGTCGGTATCGGCGGCGCCCCGCACGGCGGCGGCGGGCCGGGGTTCAGCTTCTCCACCCGTGACGGTAATGCTCTGTCGTCGCGCCCGGTTGTCATGAAAAAAACATCAAACATCCAACGCCCGTCACTGGAGTCGTCGTCTGGCGGGGTCGGGTTGACGGCCGCTTTGTAGCGGAACTGGTTTCCGAATTTGTCGGTTCGCTTGGACTCCCTGTACTTCAGCGCCAGCGAAAACACACCCAACTCTGGCAGCGTGTAGAGTTCGTTGGGTTGGGAGATGCCGTCGTGGTTCTCATCGATCCAAAGCAGCAGATGGGAGAATACCGCATCCCGTTCATCGATGATTCCATCGCCGTTGCCGCCGTTCTCCGGCTTATCGAACTCGGCCAAGGCGCGGAAGCCATTGCGGCAGGCGCGGCCTCCTTCAGGGCATGGCGGCTGGTCAGTGAAGTTGCCGAAGAGCTCTTTGCCGTTGTCAATGTTTTGATTGCCGTTGCGATCCAGGGCCAGGAAGGCATTGCGCGAGGTCGCCGCTGTCCATGACGTCTGAATAGGATGACCTGTGCCTCCAATTATCAAACAAAACGCCCTGTTTCGCAGAGGTCAGATGAAAACCTTCGCCTGTAGTATCAATAATAATTGGTGAGTCAAACTCACATTGACAGTCATCCTCATTACAGAAATAGCGATTGCTAGAGCAGAAGCCTGTTTCGCAGCAACCACTGCCACCACCACAGGGTGGCGCTTGTGCAGACACCATCGGTGTCCACGCTAGCAGAACGCACACGGCGAACAGCGACCACACAGCCCAGTTCTGCGGGGTGGCGTAGGGTACCGCAGGAGATCTTCGAAATAAAGACATGTCAGACACCGCCTCGCGCGAGATCGGAGCAGGTGGCCGTGGAGTATGTGGTTCGGGGCGAAACTTGTCAAGCGAAATCGGTCGTATAGGGCGGACACTTTTGCCGCCGATTTTGATTTTGGGTTCAGTTGAGTTTGACTGAAAACTAACGTCAACGGCAGCGGACAGGAGTGTCCGCCCTACATGGTTCAAATCGTATTACTTAAGTTTTTTGCCTTTGCCGCAAGTGATTGCCCTCGTGGAAGTTAGCTGATATCACTAGGTTTAGCGCAGCAGGCTCGCGGTCTCCCCTGGGGTAGTGTGTGAAGCTTGGCTCAGCTTGCGAACTGCAATGCCTTGCAGGGGGATCGAAACGCTATCCGCATTGCCAAAACTCGCGGCCAAGATTCTGATCACCGCCCTGATTGGCGGTTTTCTCGGGGCGACGCTGGTGCGGCTTGCGCCTGGCTTCGGGGTGGACGAGGAGGAGTTGGATTTGCGGCTCAGCGCGCAGAGCATGCAAGCGCTGCGCGAAACGCGAGCCAGCGAAGACAATCTTTTCGCTTTCTATTTTCATTATTTGAACCGGCTGCTGCATGGTGACCTGGGAAATTCACGGACCCTGCAACGGCCGGTTTTGCAGCTTGTCGCTGAACGCTTGCCGGAGACTTTGAAGTCGGTGGCTTGGGGGCTGGCTCTGGGCTGGAGCGCGGGTTTTCTGCTGGCGGTCGCAATCGTGATGTCGAGAGCTTGGTATCTCGATCTGTTGGCCAGTTTGCTGGTAGGCGTATTGCTCTGCCTGCCCGCAGCTGTGCTGGCTTTGCTGTTTGTGCTGGCACAAGCGCCGGCGCGCTTGCTGCTTGGGTTAGTTGTCTTTCCGAAAGTCTTTCGCTATTCGCGAAATCTGCTGGCGCGGAGTTCGGCGTTGCCCCATGTGCTGACCGCGAGAGCGAAAGGCTTGGGCAACATGCGCGTGCTGGTTTGGCACATTCTGCCGACGGCCGCGCCGCAGCTTCTGGCTCTGCTCGGAGTCACGGTCAGTTTCGCGTTCACTGCTGCGATTCCGATGGAAGCTTTGTGTGATATGCCGGGGATTGGCCAACTGGCCTGGAAAGCTGCTCTGGGGCGGGATGTGGCTTTGCTGGTGAATCTGACGATGATCGTCACTCTGGTCACGCTGGTGGCCAATTCTGCGTCCGACATGATGGGCAGAACTTTTCGCGTGAGTGAAGCATGAAATGGGCGCGGACATCGGCGATTGTTTTTCTGTTGGCGGTTTCCGCTGCATGCTTGCTGGCGAACGTCATAGCTCCGGCATCGTATGCTCACCAATTTCGGGAGGTTCCCAACGCTTCACCTTCCCGGCAACATCTATTGGGTACTGACGATCTAGGGCGGGACCGTTTTTCGCGGGTGCTGTACGGGACGCGGGTGTCATTACTGTTGGCGCCGGCGGCGGCTTTGCTTGCGAGCTTGTTGGCGGCTTTTATTGGCGGCATCGCTGGGTTCGCTGGCGGCTGGGTGGAACGCTGCGTGATGGCGGGCACGGATCTTTTCCTGTCGCTGCCCTGGCTCTTTTTGCTGATTACGGTGCGCGCGCTCTTGCCTTTGAACGTGTCTCCGATTGTTTCGGTATTGATCACGTTTGCGATGCTTGGGTGCCTGGGCTGGGCGGGGGCGGCACGCATCATATGCGCCGATGCGCGGGCGCTGTCGCAATCGGATTTTATTCTTCTGGCACGAGCTTCGGGAAGCAGCGGCTTTCGGCTGTTGTGGCGCCATCTTGTGCCCAATCTAAAGCCCGTGCTCTATGCGCAATTCTGGATTTCCGTGCCGGTTTTCATTTTGACCGAAGCCAATCTCGGGATTCTGGGCTTGGGAGTCGCAGAACCTCTGCCTTCGTGGGGGAGCCTGCTGCGCGAACTGGAAAGTTTTTCGACTGTCTCTGGCCAGTCGTGGCAGTTGGTTCCGCTCATTCTGTTCATCCTGGTGGTAAGTAGCTTTCATCTTGTCCTGACCAAAGAGGAGTTGCCGGTATGAAGAAACTTTTGGTGGCTTTCGTTCTGTTCACCCTGATCGCTTGCGGTTCAAATAGTGCGCTGGCACAGTCCGGCGGCGAACTGCACTTCTGCTTGCGATCGGAGCCTAAGACCCTTAACCCGCTGCTGGCGGCGGACGACGCCTCGGAAACCATCCGCTACCTGACCGGCGGCGTGCTGGTTCGCGTCAACCGGCTCACGCAGGATCTCGAGCCGGAACTCGCAACCTCCTGGAAGGTTACGAACGGCGGGAAGACGATCACGTTCCAAGTGCGCGAGGGGCTGCGCTTCTCCGACGGAACTCCATTCTCCGCGGACGATGCGGCTTACACCATGCAGCAGTTGATGGATCCCGCATTGCACTCGCCGACCGGAGATGCGTTCCGTTCGTCGGAAGGCAAAGTGGAGACGCAAGTTCTACCGAAGAATCGCGTGCGCATCACTTTTCCAGCGCCGATCGCGGGCCTGGACAGGCTTTTTGACCAAGTGGCGATTATGTCCGCCAAGTCGCCGCAAAAAGAGATGGCAGTGTTGGGGCCCTATTACGTTGGGGAAAACAAAGCTGGATCGTACTTGATTCTGAAGCGCAATCCGAACTATTGGGAGAAAGATCCTGCAGGGCGGCCTTTGCCTTACATCGAATCGGTGCGGCTCGATATTCAGCAGAACCGCGATATCGAGATGCTGCGCCTGACGCGCGGAGAAATTCATTTCATCAACTCGATTGATGCCGAATATTTCGACAAAGTGGTTTCGCAGAATCCAGCGATGGCTCACGATGCCGGTGCGTCGCTGGATTCCGAGCAGATGTGGTTCAATCAAGTCGCCAATTCTCCGTTGCCGCCGTACAAGAAAGCCTGGTTCACCTCGACCAACTTCCGGCGAGCGATTTCGGAAGCCATCAACCGCGAAGATATGGCTCGGATCGTATTCCGCGGACATGCGCGTCCGGCCGTGGGATTTGTATCTCCAGCTAATAAATTCTGGTTCAATGCCAAGCTGCAGGCGCATCCCTTTGATCAGAAGTCCGCGTTGCAGCGTCTAGGGCAGGATGGATTCCATCTTCTAGATGGCGTCTTGCGTGATCGTGATGGACATGCTGTCGAGTTCTCCATCATTACCAACGCGGGGAACAAATATCGCGAGCGCATGGCGACTATGATTCAGCAGGATCTGTCCGGCATCGGAATCAAACTGAATGTGGTCACGCTAGATTTTCCTTCGCTGATCGAGCGCATCACCCGCACTTTCGACTATGAGGCTTGCTTGCTTGGCCTGGTGAACGACGAACTTGATCCTAATGCGCAGATGACGGTATGGCTCAGTTCCGCGGACAGCCACCAGTGGAATCCCAGCGAGAAGAGTCCGGCGACCGCGTGGGAAGCGGAAATCGATAAGTTGATGCGCGCGCAGGCCTCCACTTTGGATCCCAAGAAACGTAAAGAAGCCTTCGACAAAGTGCAGGAGATCGCCTGGCAGCAGGAGCCGTTTATTTACCTGGTGAACAAGAACGCGCTGTCGGCGGTATCGCCGGAGTTGCGCAACGCGCATCCGGTGGTACTGAGACCGCAAGTCTACTGGAACATTGATCAGCTTTCCCTGAGCAGTGAGGTAGCCAAGAACGGGCAATGAGTGCGCAGCCGCTGCTGTCCCTGCGACTTTCGGTCGACTACCCTGGAAAACCTGGGGTATTGCGAGACCTCTCGCTGGACATCGGCAGGCAGGAAATCCTTGGACTGGTAGGGGAGAGTGGCTGCGGCAAGAGCACGTTGGCGCTGGCTGTCTTGAGACTTCTTTATCTGAGGAGAGGCGAGGCTCAAGGTTCGATTCATTTCAATGGCCGCGATCTGATGGCTTTGAGTGAACGGGAAGTTCGATCTCTTCGCGGCAAAGAAATTGGCCTCATCCTGCAGAGCCCAATGTCGTCGCTGAATCCCGCACTTCGCATCGGCACGCAGTTGGAGGAAGCTTGGAGAGTCCACCGGCGCGGGTCGCGAGACCAGTGCCGGGAAGCGCTGCGCCAAGCCCTCGAGAATGTCAGCCTGCCTGGGGAGCGGGATTTCCTGCGACGGTATCCTTCACAACTAAGCGTGGGCCAGGCGCAGCGCGTGCTGATTGCGATGGCGGTTTTGCATCGGCCGGCTCTGCTCATTGCCGACGAGCCGACCAGCGCTCTCGACCTGATTACGCAAGCGGAAATTCTGCAGCTGTTTGCCGGTCTCAGCGCCAAGTTCGGCATCAGCATTCTTTATATTTCTCACGACCTGTTGTCGGTTGCGACCATCGCGAATCGGGTGGCCGTGATGCATCAGGGCGAAATTGTCGAGTGCCGCAGAACGGCTGAGTTGTTTCAGTCGCCGGCACATCCTTACACTCGGCAATTGATTCGAGCTCTCCCCGTGGTGCCGCGACTCGCAGCGGCGAGCGCGGTTGGGCAGTAGCCGGCATCCATCACTTGCCGGCTTTGGCGGGGATCGCTTTCGGCGCAGCGATCTCCACTAAGTCAGGCGTGGTCCAAGTGGTCTTCCCGTTTGCCAGTTCCAGGCGGTTCATGGTGATATTCATTTTGCCGCGATCGACCTCCACCAGCAGGTAGTGATAGTTCACTTCCTTGCCAACCAAGGGATCTTCGGGCTGGCGCGGGATCAGGTAAGGGTGTGCCCCACCCCCGCCGGTGACGAAGTAGGTGACCCCGTTGCGTTCATGCCGCTCGTAGTTGTGAACGTGTCCGGCGATCACCACCAAACGGGCACGGGTGTGCGGCTGCCGCTGCTCCAGCATCTGGGCTACCGCTTGCTCAGAGGGCCGGGCCGAGTGTCCGCCGCCAGCATTTCCGTCCGAGGAATCGGTGTAGGGCGGGTGATGGAGAACGAGGCAGACGAAGTCTACATCCGCGGGCAGGGTATCCAGTTCGTGCGCCAGCCATTCACCCTGGGGTCCGGAACTCTCATCGAGCGAGCTGTCGAGCATCAGCAGGAGCGTGTTGGCGGCGCGCACCGAATAGTAACGGTTGTTCTGCAACTCGGGAAAGCGCTGGAAGTAGTTTGCGAGCGCGACCTTCTGATCGCCATGGAGATCGTGGTTGCCCAGCGCCGGATAGACGGGAATCTTGTTTTCGGACCACACCGCGGTTTCCTTGTCCCAGATCTTCCAATCATTGATATCGTAGCCGTTGTAGGCAATGTCGCCGCCGATGGAAATGAATGCGGGATGGGCGTCGGCAATGGCTTGCACCAGCGTTTGGCGGGCGGAAGGATTGGAAGCATCGGTGTTGTTGGGATCGGTGAACCGAGTATCGCCGTAGGCGACGAAACGGAACGGCAGACGAATGGGTGGCCGCAGCTCTGCCGGTTGGGTTTGGGCTAGCAAAGCGGAGGCCGCGCTCGCGACTACAAGGAAATGTGCGAGAAATTTTTCGGTCGTCATGGATGGATTCGCTCTCTTTCACGGTAAGTCTGAACCCGCACTCGCCCGTAGAATGCACTTGCCCTGCGGTAAGTGCTCAGGGACCCATTTCGGGAATTTACTACATAGTTACGGGCACCCCCCCTCCCCCTGATCTTTGGAATGATGGAGTTAGGGCCAGACTACCACCAAGATCTCTGAGGAATAAGGACTTACACGCAAAATCTTCCGGAATAAGGACTTACCGCTCGGCGCGACCGGAGCGGGTCTGCATGATTGTTAAATAGATAATTGGTACAGTAATATAATATCCCAGAGAGAAGACTGCGTCAAGCAGGGGAACCGGCGCAGGCCGGTCACGGCGGGAGGAACTGGGAGCGACGAGGCAAGCAGGATAACCGAAAAACCAGTTGTCAGTTCTCGGTTCTCAGTTCTCAGTTTGTTCCTCAGGAGCATAGGAACCAGCGTGCGCCGGACCTGACGTTTGTTCCTCCGAAGAAGAAAGCCATTGGTGAGTGCGGCGTGTAATTGCAGCTATCCTGCGTCGCAAGAGAATAATCAGCTGGGCCGATGTGCGAACCGGTGTTGGCGCCCTTGCGGGCGTGAGTAGAAATGGACAGGTTAGCGGCATGGCTTGAAGCCATGCCCCCCGAACCCGGTTCGGCTTTGCCTGGCCGCCCGGACGAGGCGTCCGGGGCTACCGCACGGGAGTGGGGTAGCGACCGGCACGCGGGCGAGGGCGCCCGCGCCACATAGGCTGCTGTGCATTTGATCTGAGCTCGGACGGCGGGATCAGAAGTCGTGGGTGAGTATGGTGGAGGCGCGGCGGCACAGTTCCCGCGCATAGTCGGTCCAGATGCCTTGGCCCCAATAGCGGTAGCAACTGGTCTGGGTCAGCAGCAGATGGAAGAGGGCGTTGCGATAGCGGCCTTCGCTGGCTGGTACCTTGCCCAAGGCTCGTTCCGCGAACAGCGCGCTTACGGACTCCATGGGGCCCAAGACGTTTTCGTAGCCCTTGATCCAGGACAGATCGTTGGTCCAACTGCCGCCGTCCATATGGAAGCGGTGGTCCTCTCGTCGCAACTCGCCGATTAGCTTCTCCAGGCTTTCCTTCCCCTGACCTGCGCGGAATCGGCTCCAAATACGGTTCTGATGCAGTGGCTGGATGCGGGCGAAGTCGGTTTCATGGATGCCCAGGTCGGTAAGGTAATCCAAGTACTCGCTGACATTCACCGCCGGGGTGTCGGTGCCCGAAGCCTCGCGCATGACCTCCAGGAACTTGGGAGGAAACTCATTCATCATGACGCCCCCGTTTTCTCCATCACCGATCTGGACAACCAAGGGTGGAATCTGGCGCCCGGCTTGCTCCGCGCGCCCTAGTCCCTTGGCTTCATAGTAAGGCTGCATCTGGGCTACCAGTTTTGTGTCGCTGCCTTGGGTCTTGATAATGGCGACGATCGAGGCAATTTCACCCCGCGAGTCTTGCGCGACCAGGAGATGAGGAAGGTGGCGATTTTGCAAGCTGCCGCCATCCGCTACACGCTCTACCGAGTGCTCTTGGACCAGGACCCAGCGGTAGCCGCAATCCTTGAGGGTTTTGACGAACTCGTACGCCACGTCAGGGTGATTGGGCAAGGCCATTTCGGGGGGTGAAAAGCCTTTGACGCGGCGGAGCGCCTCCAGGCCAAAGATGGCGGCAAAATGGTGCTGCCAGGCTTTCACATGCAGGCGAAAATCCTGTGCCGGTGTGCTGGGAGCAACCGCGTGTCCCCAGGCTGTGCCCAGCCACTCGACGCAGTGCCGATAGGCAGGATCGCAGGTGATGCGGCCCAGATTGTCAAAGACATCGTTTAGCCCCATGTGCCGCAAGCCGTGCAACAGGCAGCCGGAGTAGTCCAGCATCACGCGCGGCTGTTTGCCTTCGTGAACCAACTGTGGAATGAACTCCCCCATCCGCTTGTAGCACCAGTGAAAGACCGAAGCATTATGGTTGTCGCCGGTGTGTGGGTTATCCATCATGTGCTTCAGATTGCTGACCACCTCGGCGGTGCTGAGATCCCCGCCGGCGATGATGAGAGGCTGGTGCATGTGCAGGGCAATGGCGAAGGCGCTCTTGATCCTGCCAAAATCGATGCCCTGGGTGATTCGCGGCGATGGGGCTGAGGTGACCGCCGCGATCTGATCCTCGGTCCCGCAGATGTTGGGCAATCCGTCCACGTATTCTGCCAATTGACTCATCAATGGTCTCCTTCGTTGTTTCTGCACGTCGCGCGCGAGACGGGCTGAGTTGACTGCAAATGGTTATGTTTTTCCTGCTTCGTCATCGGATGGCGTCGAGGGCATCCCGACAGACCGGAGGGTCCACCGCAGAGGTCAACCCAGCTTCATAGCGAATAAACGTTGGCCACATCGCCAGCAATCTTGTCCCACGAGAAGCCGGCCTCCGCCGCCGTCCTGCCGTTGCGGCCCATCCAGCGGGCCCATTCGAAGTTAGTAAACAGGGTACCGATCCCCCAAGCCACGGAGTCGGGATTAGGATAGACCTTCAATCCATTTACTTCGTGCCAGACAAACTCATCGGGACCGCCGGTCTTGGTGACAATGACGGGTTTGCCAGAGCTCCAGGCCTCCAGCACGACGATGCCGAAGGGTTCGTTGCGGCTGGGCACGCACACCACATCGCAGGCCTTGTAGAGGTCGGTCAACGCTCCGTTGTTCTTGAATCCCAGAAATCGGGTCGCATGGTGTACGCCCAGATCCCAGCAACGCTGCTCCACCCCAGCCCGCATCTCGCCGTCGCCGGCGAAGATGAATTTCGCGCGCGGATGATACTTGAGAACGGAAGGCATGGCTTCGACTAAGAGGTCGGGTCCCTTCTGATACACCGCTCGACCTGAGAACAGCACCGTCGGATCTACCGGTCCGATGCCATAGCGGGCTTTGACTCTCCCCGGGTCCAGCCAGCCATCGTAGTTCCTGGGGTTGACTCCGTTGTAGATGGCGGAAATTTTCCAGTCCGGGACTTCGTACATCCACATGATTTCTTTCTTCAGGGAATGGGAAACGGTGATGATGCGGTCCGCCCAGTAGGTGGCGGCGCGTTCCTGCGTACGCACACGTTCGGAGCGCCCGTTGTGAAAGTGGTTGCCGCTGCGTCCATATTCAGTGGAGTGGATGGTCAGCACGGTCTTGCGGCCTCGCCCCTGTTTGATGTAGATCAGGGCATTGCCGGTCAGCCAGTCGTGGGCGTGAATCACGTCAAACGGACCGACAAAGTTTTCCGTTTCGCACACCTGGTACGCGATCGAGCGGCACAGGTCGTTGATTTCTTCGATAAAGTCCGAATCGAGCCGGAACTGACAACGGTGGTAGTGAACGCCCTGAATGCACTCATAGTGCCGCTGCCATGCCCCCATGCGGGTGAACACGTGGACCTCGTGTCCGGTGCGCTGCAGCGTGGCTGCCAACTCAGTGACATGGGCCGCGACCCCACCCACGGGAATGGAATGAAGCGATTCCCATGCCAGAAGTGCAATTCTCATAGGTCAGCTTAGATGGGAACTGGGCTGGAGAATGGTGACGGAGGTCACAATTTGCGCTGACCGGGTGCACTTTGGGCATAAGGCTTGTGATTAACCAGGAAGAGTCTGTGTTGTGGAGCTGCGCAGAATCTAAGGTTTGACCTGAAATACCGTGCCGTAACCGTAAGCACCGCCAAATGCAGTCGTACTATAAAGCTCTCCCGCATGGAGCATCACGGGGGCACGAGGTGAGTTGCCATCGCTTGTCCCGCCGAATGACCAAAGCACGGTGAACTTCCATGGCGGCGTTTTGGTTGGGCTTAGTTTGAAGAGTGTACCTCCGAAAAGCGGTCCGTCCACTGAGGCCGTTCCGTAAAGTGAGCCCTTCGGATCGAAGATTAAGTTGGCAGCAGGGTCGGCACCGTGCTTCCCCGCTCCGAAATCGTAGAGCACCGTCTCAGTCCACCTGGTTTTGCCCGGAGCCGGCGGCCTCAGTGCGAAAACTGTCCCCTGGCCGCAACCGAGAGTTGTGCCATATAGGGTTCCGTTACTGTCGAAGATTACCCCCGCATCGGGGCCGAGGGAGCATAGCACAAAAGTGTGGAGCACGGAATAGGTCCATCTACGATGGCCCGAAGCCGGAGGCTTCAACCGGAAAACCGTGCCAGATGATTGGTATCTGGGTCCGCCAATCGTGGTGGTGCCGTATAGCGCGCCTGTCTTGTCGAAGATTAGGTGACCTTGAGGCTGTCCGCCTCCGCTGATGCTGAAGTTCCAAAGCACGCTTTTCTTCCAGCCGCTGGCCGACGGCGTCAGTTTGAACAAAATGCCGACACCCGATTTGCCCGCGCTTACAGTGACACCGTATAGAGCCCCGTTCTTGTCCATGACCAAGCCCCCATCTGGAGACTCGCCGTCAGCGCCAGAGGCGAAGCTGTAGAGCACAGCTTCGTTCCACGCACCACCTTGCGCCGGAGTCAACTCAAAGATCGTGCCGTAGTTGTATTGACCCCCAAAATAGGTTGTACCGTAAAGCGCCGAGATCACCCCATTCTTATGGGTGGCTAACAATCCGTAGTCAGGCCCGGAGCCGTCGGTACCGGAGAAGTTGTAGAGCACGCTCTCGGTCCAGCCGCCTGAACCGTCCGGTGCTAACTGGAACACCGTGCCATTGTTCTGCGAACCCCCTTCATAGGTCGTGCCGTAGAACGCTCCTGTCGCGTTGTCATAGATAAGGCCTGAGGCAGGGCCGTTGCCGTCGGCGCCAGTAAAACTGTGAAGCACAATCTCGCTCTGGGCAGAGGCTAGGGTTCCACCCACGCACAGCAAGAAGATCAAGACGATCGATAAGCTCCATTTCTCTGTTTGTTGCATTCGCATTGCCTCCGTGATGGGCAAGTCAAACATCCCGGAACAGCATACGCTGATGGTGGGATGTGGGGTCGTCAAAACCTCGTCGGCCGGGGCGCCCGCGCCACACCGGCTACGTGGCTACTTGATATTGATCGTCAGCACTTGGGCGCCGGCGACTACGTAGTCGAGCGGGGCGGTGGCGGCTTCGTTTACCGAAGACTCGCTGGAGACGACCATGTCCTGGGTGCCGCGCATGCCGTCCATCACGTTCATAATGGAGAGTGGGAGCGTGGGCATCACCTTGTCGGCGATCATGGCTTCGGGATCGGCTTCAAGGAGCGAAACGTAGACGCGGTTGTTCACGTGTTCCTTGTTCAAGAAGGCGATGGTGGCGGCTAGATCCAGCTTGCGTCCGAGGAACGACGAGCCGCGGCGGAAATGGTCGAGGGTGTCGCCGTCGCTGACCAGAATGCGTAGCGGTCCTTTGGATGTGGAGGTGGGGATGTGGATGGGAATGTGTTGTACCACGCCTTCACCGCGATAGGGCCGCAGCATGGCTTCAATTGCGATGTCGTCACCGGGGCGGGCTTCGGTGATATCGGTGCGGGCGCTTTCGAGGCGAGCCCAGCGGCGTTCGCGGACAATGTTGTAATCCAGCTGGACACCGTGAATGGCGGGCACGCTATAAGGATTGTCGAAGATGCGGCTGAAGCGCTCGCCTAGGGAGATGGCGGCCAGCATGGCGCCAGGCTGTCCGCCATCGACGGCGGCGAACATGTCTTGCATGGTGACCGCTGGGTAGCCGTCGACGCTGATGCTTCCGTTCATGCGGTAGGTGGTTTCTTCGCCGTACTCGTTCACGCCGTGCAATGCGTTGAACACTGTGGCCATCATCGCGACCGGGCTGAGGCGGGCGTTGTTGAGGATTTCGTAGTGAAACTGTTTGTCGGCGGATTCGCCGTGGATGGTGAGCGTGACCGGAATCATTTCCGGCTTCTTGCCGAACTCTCCCAGAATGCCGTTGTGGCGGTCTTGCACGAATGTGCCCACGGTTTCGGTAGCATTCACGATCTTGAAGGCGTTGAGGGGCGAGGGCAGAGTGGCGAGCACGGTTGCCTTGGTCATGGGCAAGTCCACCATGCCGAACTGCATCAGCGGGTGACCGCAAGCCAGGAGATGTTGCGCGTCCATGTAAGTTACGGTGCAGGTGGCGGCGATGTTCATGTCACCTTGAACCAAGATGGCGCTCACGGCGGAGCCGGGTTCCATGGGCTCAGGCTGCTTGGCATCGCTGACGGAGCCTGCTCCCATCACCGGGACGATTCCGGCGGCAGAGAATTCTGATGCGAAGCGCTGCACGGTGTCTTCGGAGAATCCGTTAAAGACTAGAGGGGTTTCGATGGGCTTGAGATAGTTGGTGAAACCATGATTGGCGGAGTCTTGCGAAGGCGAGTTTGCGATGCCCGGGCTTGCAGTCTTGTTTGGGGAACGGGCGGCGGATGTGGCTTCGATTGGCGCGGAGGTTGGATGGCGGTCGAGCGCGCTGATCTCCAGCATCTCGGCGATCGGGGTAACTCCGGCAATCGGTTCTTTTGAGAACTCGCCGATGCGGAAGGCGAGCGCCCCGGCCAGCTTGCCATTCAAGTACACCGGGCTGCCACTCATGCCGGCGACCACGCCGGTGTATTCGGCCTTGGCGCCTCCGAGGCGAACCAGGATGACATCGCCCTTGGGACCATTCGCATTGGTGAGGACGCCAAGCACCTCAACGTCCATGGATTCCGGCTTCGTGCCCTGAAAGACGGTGTAAGCCACGCCCCGCATTCCGGCATGGATTTGCTCGATCGGAATGGTTTCGACCGGCTTGGGAGTTTGCGCTTGAGTTGCGGGTGACAGTGAAAGACAGATAACCACCAGGGCGAGGATTGCTCGTCTCATTTACAGGTTTCCCCAGAGAACCGCCAACTGGTTCCCTAACCACAGAATTACACTTCGCGCTTTGTACGCGATTTGCCGGGAAGGAGAGATTTAGTGAAAGCCGAGCAAAACATCCTAATCGCGAAGCTCTGCGTCTATACTAGCATAAGGTTTTCCGAGGAGTTCAAATGTTTTCTCGCAGACTTTGGCAGGCGTCCGAGCGCTGTGGAAGGGGCTTTGCCCCGGTGCTCCGAAGGCACCTACGGCGCACCTCGTTATTGTTGATTCTGGTTTTGGGGAGCTTCACTGCACTCCCAGCTGCCCAGGATCAGGGGTCCTCCGCACCTTCCAAGGGTCAGCAGCCGCCGGATGCGGCAGGCGGTCCGCAATCCGACGTCGGCCCGTATGCCATTCCCAAGAAAAAAGATGAGCCTCCCCCGCCTCCGCCCCCGGAGAAGCCAAAAAAAATTGAGGGCATGCCAGATTATTCCATTCACGTGGACATACCCCTGGTGGAAGTGCCGGTCATGGTCACCACCAAAGATGGGCAGTTCATCTCCAACCTGAAGAAGGAAAACTTTCGCATTTCTGAAGATGGCACACCGCAGACCATCAGCAACTTCACCGTCTCAGAAGCGCCGATCACCGCTGTCCTGTTGGTGGAGTTCGCGGCTGGGGATTATTTCTTCATGGGTGACATCCTGCAGGCGTCCTACACGTTTGCCAGCACCTTGAAGAAAGAAGACTGGCTGGCGGTGATTTCCTACGATATGAAGGACTACATCCTGGCGGACTTCACGCAGAACAAACAGGAAGTGTACGGTGCCTTGAACCAGTTGCGAATTCCGGGCTTCTCAGAGACCAATTTGTTTGACGCGCTTTACGACACGCTGGATCGAGTGGAACGGATCGAAGGGCATAAGTACATCATTCTGATTACCACCGGGGTGGATACTTTCAGCAAACTGAATCTGGACCAGATTACAAAAAAGATCAAAACTACGAAAGATGTCACGATTTTCCCCATCAGCGTGGGATGGGCGATAAGGGAATATTTCGAAGCGCGTGGCATGGCAGCGCCGCATGGCATTGGCATTCCGGTTGGTCAGATGGATTACCTGCAGGCTGACAACGAGATGAACACCTTTGCGCGTTTGACCGGGGGCCGCGCCTACTTTCCGCGATTTCAGGCGGAGTTCCCGGAGATTTTTCGCCAGATCGGCGGTGATATCCGCAATCAGTACAGCATTGCTTATCATCCCACTAACCCTAAGCTTGATGGCACCTATCGCAAACTGAAAGTCGAGGTGGTCGCGCCGGAGGGCGGCGCTCTCAAGATTAGAGATCAGAAGGGGAAAGATCTGAAATATCTGGTGATCGCTCGAGAAGGCTACACCGCGAAACATACGGTGGAATAGAAGCTAGTGGACGTGGACGAACTGATCTAACAGAAACAAGAACCCAACTCCCAGAAAAACCACCAGAGCCATTTTTGCCCCCGGCTCGCGGTTTACTTCCGGTATGAGGTCGGAGGCCGCGACGTAGATGGTCACACCCGCCGACAGCGGCAACCCAAAGCTGACTTCGTGTTGGAAGACCGCCATGGTCAGCACTCCCGCAAAGGTTGCGACGCCTAGCAGTACGGACGCGCCCCAGGCCACGGAGCGGCTTTGCCCGCTGGCCAGCATGACTGAGGCGATGGTGAATCCTTCAGGAATCTTGTGCAGGAAGATGGCCAGAAAAATGATCCATCCCAGCCAATTGGAAACCAGAAAGCCGGAAGCAATGGCGATGCCATCGAAAAATGTGTGAATGATTAAGCCGATGAGAATCGAGTAGCCCTTGTGGGTGTGAACAAATTGGTCTTTGTGAGTTTCCTCTCCGAAATGGAAGTGAGTAGTTACCGTGTGCTCGAAGAAATGGATGATGAGGTATCCCACCAGAACCAGGAAGGCGGCGCTCTTGCCGCGCAATTCGAGGGCGGCGGGAAAGACCTCGACGATGGCTGTGGCCAGCATGAATCCGGCGCCCAGGGCGACGAAGTATCTCAGATAGGAACGATCCCAGTGCTTCTGAACTATTATGGCGCCGCCGAACACGTTGGCGGCGGCGGCGGTTAGACCCAGGAGAAGACTGAGAACGATGGGATGCATTTGCCGAAGGATAATAACAGTTCTCGGTTCCCGGTTCTTAGTTCTCAGGCGGCTGGACGAACTGAGGCGATCAGGCCGTTTAGAATTCGTCCTAGTTCTGCGGACTTATCCAACAGTTGCTTGCCGTGTTCGGGAGTGAAGTAGCTGAGATTCTGGGCGATGAGCAACTGAGTCTCTACTTCAACCAGTGAGCCCCGGGCTCGAGCAAGAAAATAAAAGAACTCCTGCGGCGAAAAGCGTGCTTGGCCTTCGGCAATGTTGGTTGGGATAAGCACCGCCGCTCTTCTTAACTGGCTTGCAAGCCCGTAGAGTTCGTCGTGTGGGAATGCTCTTGTCGTCTTGTAAACCTCCATCACGAAATCCATCGCCTTCTGCCATGCAATCAGCTCGCGGTAGGACTGTCCCATGATCAAGCCTCCGAGCCTATGCTTTCATGGAGGGCTCAACAAAGCTGTGACATCTGAACACTGAGAACTGTGAACTGAGAACAGAGAACTGGTTTTATCCGCTGTGCCGGATGTGCATCACGTCGCCGTCCTGCACGATGTAGTCTTTCCCCTCAAGACGCAGTGTGCCGCGAGCGCGGGCGTTGGCTTCTGATCCGGCTTCGAGCAGTTGGTCCCAGCGGATGGTTTCGGCGCGGATGAAGTGTTTTTCCAGATCGGAATGGATGGCGCCGGCGGCCTGTACTGCGCGGGTGTTGACGGGAATGGTCCAGGCCCGGCATTCATCCTCACCCGCGGTGAAAAACGAAATAAGGCCGAGCAGGGCGTAGGTGGTGCGGATCAGGCGAACTAGGCCGCTCTCGGTGAGGCCATAGCTGGAGAGGAATTCGGCGGCATCGGCGTCACTCATTTCCGCGAGTTCGGCTTCGACCTTTCCGCAGATGGCGGCCGCCCCGGCATTCGGGCGAGCGGCTACTTCCGTCAACTTATGTTTGCTGACGGCAGCTTCGAGTTCCTGCCCGAGCTCTGTGCTTTCGTTCACGTTCAAAACATAGAGAATCGGTTTCTCGCTGAGGAACATGAAGCCGCGGAGACGCTTCTTGTCCTCGGGCGTCATCTCCATCTCGCGCAATGGGCGCTCCGATCCCAGATGAGTGTTGGCTCGCTTGAGCAGATCGAATTCTTTTTCGAGATCTGCGGTACGCATTTTCTTCAGGTCTTTCTCCAAGCGCTCCAACCGCTTTTCGATTTGTCCCAGGTCGCTGACCATGAGATCAAACTCGACGTTCTTAATATCTCGCAGAGGGTCAACGCCACCGACATGCGGAATCGCGGGGTCGTCAAATGCCCGCAGGACGTGGGCGAGCGCGTCCACGCCACGCAAATGGGCGAGGTAGGCGGTCTCTTTAAGGGCTTCCTGGCCGATGGCGCCGACGTCCACGTATTCCACCGAAGCGTGGGTCAACTTCTTGGGATCGTAGAGTGCGGCCAAGCGGTCGAGACGGTCGTCGGGTACTTTAGCCACGCCGATATGCGCCTCGCGCGGGTTGGCGTAAGCCTGCTCGGAGAGATGCGCCTTGGTCAGAATGCCGAACAGAGATGTCTTGCCTACCTGAGGCAGGCCAATGATGCCAGTTTTCATAAGAAGAGCTTCTAGCTGCTAGCTTCTAGCATGTCGTGTGAAGAATAAATGATAAACAGACGTTGGAAATCTTGGTTGGGTAAATACCGCTGAAAGCTAGGAGCCAGTAGCTAGAAGCTAGCAGCGGTCAAATACACAACCACCAATCCCAACAGAAACACTCCGCTCTCGACTCGTGTCGACCAGACATGCAAAGCGTCGAACTGCATGCGGGCTGGGTTGTTGGGAGGGACGGAGTCAATTTCGCCGATCGATGCTCGCAGCGTATCCATACGCGGAATGATGCCGAACTGAGAGACTAGGGTTAGCACAAGCATCAGGCAGATGAGTACGTGGCGCCCGGCGAACGGGTGCGGCGTGCCTTTGGTCAATCGGCTGTAGAGAATCGAACAGGACACGAAGATGATTCCGGAGAAGATGCCCATCCAATGCAACGTGCCTAGGGAGCGTCCGACTAGTGATCCGGCCAAATGTCGGCTGGGTAATATGGAAAAAGCTGTCGGTGCCAGGACGAAGGCGAAGAAGATCAGCCCACCCAGCCAGACGATCAGAGTTAAGAGCATGAGATAACGGAGAAAGGACATGGGGAAACATTATGACGGTCCCGAGGCGGTAATGCCAGTCAGGATGACGACTGGAACGGGAAGCCAGCAATCGACAACTGCTGCTTACATGGGCACGGGCGTGCTTTCCACGATCTCGTTGATGACCTGCTCCGCCTGTTCTGATTTCTTCAGGGTGGAAGAATAGAGCCCGTTTACCACCACGCGATGGGCAAAGACGGGCACGACCAGCGGTTTGATATCTTCCGGCGTACAAAAAGTCCGGCCATCGAGGAATGCCATCGCTTGGGCAGCGCGATAGAGCATCTGCGAACCGCGGGGCGAGACTCCCAGCGAAAACTGTTCTGAATCGCGTGTTTTCCCGACGATGCTGAGGGCATAGCTGACCAGCGATTCATCCACGCGGACCTGTGTAACTGCATGCTGCATTTCCAGCACGTCAGCGCCGCTGAGCACCGGCCGCATGGCTTCCAACTGCGTGGTGCCCGCTTCGGACCGAAGAATCTCGCGCTCGGCATTGCTATCCGGATAGCCCATCCGCACCCGCATTAGAAAACGATCAAGTTGGGATTCGGGCAGAGGATAGGTGCCGTGGTGTTCGACCGGGTTTTGCGTGGCGATGACCAGGAACGGCTGGGGCAGCGGGTAGGAGTGCGCGTCCACGGTAACCTGGCTTTCGTTCATGGCTTCGAGTAGCGCGGACTGGGTCTTGGGCGTGGTGCGATTGATTTCATCGGCCAGCAGCACGTTGGTGAAGACTGGGCCACGTTTGAATTCGAACTGCTGTTCGACAGCGGAGTAAATCGAAATCCCAATTACATCCGAGGGCAGCATGTCGCTGGTGAACTGCACCCGTTGAAAAGTGCAATCGAGAGCGCGAGCCAGGGCCTGCCCCAGAGTCGTTTTGCCGACGCCGGGGACGCCTTCGATCAGCAGGTGTCCGCGAGCAATCAGCGAGACTACGGCCAGGCGGATGATGTCGTCCTTGCCCCGGATCACCTTGCGCAGAGCGTTTTCCAGTTGCGCCGCGCGATGGGAAACGGCACTGGCGGTTTCAGGGGACATTACTGGAATTCTACTATGGGGATAGCGAGCGCAGCGGTTACGGAGGTTATAGAAGCAGCTGTCAGCTCTCAGCCTGCAGCTAGAGCATCTCGCTCTTGTGATCGGGTGTAGCTGAAGGCTGAGAGCTGAAGGCTGAGAGCTTTACTGCATAAACTCTGCCGGCCGTCCCGTCAAGCGCTCGATGCGCTTCGCGATCGGGGGATGGGTCGAGAACAGGCTCCCCAAGCTCATTCCGAGGAATGGCTGAATAATGAATAAGTGCGCGGTTGACGGCGTGGCCTGCATGGGCAGGCGGCGCGAGTAGGCGTCGAGCTTTGCTAAAGCACTGGCCAGGGCGTACGGATTGCCAGTAAAGTGTGCGCCAGTAGCGTCGGCCTGGTATTCGCGTGAGCGCGATACGGCAAGCTGGATGAGCGAGGCCGCGATCGGCGCCAAGATCAGCATAAACAGGGCCGCGAGTCCACCGCCGCGATCCCGGTCGTCGCGTCCGCCCATGCCGAAGAACATCGCCCAACGCCCCATACTAGCCAGCATGGTAATAGCTCCGGCGACAGTCGCAGCTACGGAACTAATGAGGATGTCGCGATTATTCACGTGTCCCAATTCGTGCGCCAGGACGCCTTCCAGTTCTTCGTCGGTGAGCAGGTTGAGGATGCCCTGGGTCACGGCCACGGAAGCGTGTTGCGGGTTGCGTCCGGTGGCGAAGGCGTTGGGGGAATCGTTGGGAATCACGTAGATCTTGGGCATGGGGATGCCGATTTTCTGCGTGAGCCGCTCGACGGCGGCGTAGGCCCGCGGTAGTTCCTCGCGGGTGACGGGCTGGGCGCGATACATCCTCAACGCGATCTTGTCAGAGTAAAAATAGGAAACAAAGTTCATGACCGCCGCGAACGCCAACGCGAGCAGCATCCCGTTCTGTCCGCCGAAGGCACGCCCGATGACCATCAGCAGCAGGGTCAGAAGGGTAAGTAGGAATGCGGTTTTGAATGTGTTTCCCATAAACAGTCTCAATCCATTAGATGGTGCGCTGAGCCGGGGGATTCAACGAGGGAGCGGGAGGGAAACAGTAGCGATTGGAGGCGTTGCCAGCCCCATGAGTGACCGCAGAAATTTCTGCGGAAATCACAGATTCGTGGTAGCTTCTTGAGCGCGGACTGTAGAGAGCAGGAGGGTGATTTGCGGCATGCTGGGATCATATTGGCGCTCGCATACGCCGTCACACCATTGTCGGCACAAGAGAAGGTCGAAGGTCCGACCAATGAGAAAGCGCAGAAGACGTACAAGGAAGCTCTTGAGTATCTGCACAGACGCATGACGGAGTCCGCGCTTGAGAGCTTCAAGAAAGCCGACAAGCAGGACGGTGGGCACTGCGCGTCATGTCAGCAGAAAATGATGCAATATGGGGTTGAGCTCCGTGACTGGAAGACCGCTGAAACCGCGGCGGGAGAGCTCGTGGCGGCGGCTCAGGGCGACAAAAACTTAGCGCTGGCCCACTATGCGTTTGGCACCGTCCTGATAGAGGAGGGATTGGACAAGCACAAAGATGAGCCATTCGTTCGTGCGCACGACGAGATGACCAAGGCGCGGGCAGCCTACGCGAATTTCCCGGACGCGATATTTGCCGATGGGCTGGCGCTCGCGCACCTGAAGCAGGACGACGCGGCAAAAGCACAGTTTGAGCAATTTGCGAAGATGAAGCCGGCGGACAGTCCGGATCGGCAGCGGGCGCTGCGATATATCAGCCAGCCTGAGTTGGCACGGGCCCGGATGGCGCCTCCGTTCGCGATCACGACCACCAATGGGCAACGTGTTTCGCTGGACGATTTGAAAGGAAAGGTTGTGCTGATCGACTTCTGGGCGACTTGGTGCGAGCCCTGTCGGGAGGCGATGCCCCATGTGCGGGAGATCGCGCAAAAGTTCCAGGGTCAACCTCTGGTGGTGTTGAGCGTAAGCCTCGACACTGATGAGCAGAAATGGAAAGACTTCATCGCTAAGAACGGGATGACTTGGCTGCAATACCGCGATACCGGTTTTACCGGGGCCATCTCGAGGCTGTTTGGGGTGGATGCGATTCCGCATACCTTCACCATTGATGCGGATGGCGTGCTGCAGGATGAGCACATCGGCGACGCAGCGATTGAGGGCAAGCTGAAGAAGTTGGTGGGCCGCGCGCGGGAGTTGCAGGCGGCGGAGAAGCCTGGCCAATAAAGGCGGTCAAGCTTTTTCCTCGCGCTTTGGGGCCGCTCGCTAACGGTCGCAAATAGGCCCTTGCAGCAGCTTATCCGACAGTCATTATATTGATATGAGTCTTCGGCTCCGACGGGCGAGACGCCCGTCCTCCATCGAACCAGAGCGGTTTCGCTAGCCCACTTCTACGAGCCCGTAGCTCTTGTGCCAGCGGGTGCGCATGTGACGCAGGGCTGCGTCGATCTCTGCTTGAGTGACTTCTGAGTTTGGACCAGCCAAGACCGCGGCAGCCTCGCGTTTGGCGGCCTCCAGCAACTGGCGATCACGGATCAGGTTGGCCACCTGAAAGCTGGGCATGCCTGCTTGGCGCGTGCCAAAGAACTCGCCTGGACCGCGCAGCTCTAAATCGAGTTCTGCAATCTGAAATCCGTCGTTGGTGCGCACCATGGCATCGAGGCGGCGCTCTCCATCTTCGGAAACCTTGCCTCCCGTCATGAGGACGCAATACGACTTGGCAGCGCCGCGGCCGATGCGGCCGCGGAGTTGATGAAGCTGGGCCAACCCGAAGCGCTCGGCATGTTCGATGACCATCATGGTGGCGTTGGCCACGTCGACGCCAACTTCAATCACGGTCGTGGACACCAGAATATCCAATTCGCCCTTCTGGAACAGGCGCATGACCTGCTCTTTCAGGTCGGCCTCCATGCGGCCGTGCAGAACGCCGATCCGCAGGTCAGGAAAAACACGCTTGCTCAGTTCTCTGTACATCTTCATGGCCGCTTTCAGTTCGGTCTCCTCATTTTCTTCGATCACGGGATACACGACATAGGTTTGATGTCCCGCGGCAACCTGCTTGCGTACAAAATCCCAGACCTCGGAGGAGCGCTCGTCCGATACGCAGCGGGTCACTATTGGAGTGCGTCCGGGGGGCATTTCGTCGATCACGCTCACGTCGAGGTCGCCGTAGAGCGTGAGAGCGAGGGTGCGCGGAATCGGGGTTGCTGTCATGACTAGAACATCGGGCTCCGGGGAGGCTGCCGAGCTTTGCTCGGCCGGGACGGGTTCCCTCGGCTGCGCTCGGGACAAGCTTCGACCCGTCCCCACACGATTCGTCCCCACATGGTCTGTCCCACCACGGTCTTCGCTTGATTTTTTCATCAGCTTGAAGCGCTGCAGGACTCCGAAGCGATGCTGCTCGTCGACGATTACCATGCCGAGCTTGGCGAACTCGACTTTTTGCTCGATCAGGGCATGAGTGCCAATGACGAGTTGGGCGTTGCCTTGGGCGATGTGACGGCGGGTTTCGCGCTTGCGATCGTCTTCCATGGAGCCGGTGAGTAGCACCACCCGATAGCCCACGCTTTCCAGGATGCGGCGAGCGGAGAAGTAGTGCTGCTGTGCGAGGATTTCCGTGGGCGCCATTAGCGCAACCTGGTATCCGTTTTCCATAGCGATGATGGCGGCTTCGAAGGCGACAATGGTTTTGCCCGAGCCGACGTCGCCCTGCAACAGGCGGCGCATGGGAAACGGTTTTTCCATGTCGGACGCGATTTCCTTCAGCACCCGCTTCTGCGCACTTGTCGGATGGAACGGGAGAATCTTCTTGATGGCTGCGCGGGCGCGATCATCCAACTGAAATGCAATACCGGTTTGCGCCTTTTGTTCGCGACGTTTAAGCTCAAGTCCCAGCTCGACAAAAAACAACTCCTCGAAAATGAGGCGAACGTGAGCCGGAGTGCGGGAAGATTGCAGGTCCGGAATGCTCTCGCCGGCCTCGGGCCAGTGAACTTTCTGAAACGCTTCTCGGGGGGAGATGAGGCTCAGATGACGACGAACCACCGCCGGGATTGGGTCGGGCAGATCCGGCGTGAGGTTTTCTAGGGCCGTGTGGATGATGCGGCGAAACCAGCGGGAGGTGAGACGGCCTTGTCCGGCGGATTCGTAGATGGGCACGATGCGGCCGATTTCGAGCGAAGCCGCCAGCTTCTGCTCAGCGGAGTCGGAGGCGTTGTCCTCGGAAGCTTCCCCGATGATCTCGAATTGTGGCTGAGTAAGTTGCAGCTCCCCGCCGCGGTAGTCCTCCTCGACCTTGCCGTACAGTGCGACGATCTGGCCGGGTTTGAACTTGTCCCGAAGATAAGCGGCGTTGAACCAGATACACTTCAGCCGCATCCTGCCTTGCCCGGCCGTCATCTGAAAGATGGGCATGCGGCGGGTACGGAAAAGCCCCGAGGTTCGCACTTCGGCAATCACGGTGGCCATTTCTCCCGGGCGCAGTTCAGCAATGCCTCGGGGATTCAGCCGGTCCTCATAGCGGAACGGCAGGTAGTGCAGCAGGTCGTCGAGAGTCTGAATGTTCTTGGCAGCCAACAGCTCGGCGAGCTTTGGCCCGATTCCTTTGACGTATTGAACGGAGGTACCCGGTTGCAGCATCTCAAGGGATGTTAGCAGGAGGCGTCGCAGGTGCTATAGTCGCGAGACGTTGCGCTGACCTAGCGCAGACGTCCTCGGCGGCTGCCCGGGGTCTTAGCCCCACCAGCGAGGGCAAGATGCCCTCGCGACAGCCGGCAAGATGCCGGCGCTACGAGGACGTCGGTAAAACTTAAGGTATGTCTAAGGGAGCGAACAATTTTATTCATGCGCTGGCGGCGGTCCTCGCGGGAAATGCAGTCTACTTTCTAGTGATGAGGTATCTGCCGCTGGCAGCTCGCCACGAGCGCTCCCGGATCGATCTCGGGATGGTTGTGGACTTCTTGATCTGTCTGGTGGCACTCGGCATGATTAAAGCCATAGCCAGCCGGAGAAGCGATTCCGACCGGCCAAAGGGCTAAGGCTTCTGCCTGGATTCCTCTGCTTGCGGGGTTCGGACCAGCATGTCTCGACGGGCTGTCCAGATTTTGGACAAAAGTGTCTGAGACTTTCATCCATGATTGGTTACTTTCGGAACCTCGGTAACCGGCGATGGGGCAGCTAGAATCTGGCCAGTGCAGAAGATCTCCATCCTCTATGACGCGAGTCAGGCAGTGCTATCCACGTTTGAGCTGGATGAGGTGCTGCAGCAGATCCTGACCATCGCGCGCGACTACTTCCACTTGCAAAATGTTGCCATCCTTTTGCTGGACAAGGACGAGCTTCAGGTGCGTTGCCAGATTGGCTGGGATGCTGGGCATGACAAGGACAGGGTCCCGATAGGAACGGGGATTACAGGCGCAGCTGCTGAGCAGAAACGTCCCATTTACGCCGCCGATGTTACCAAGGACGCGCGCTACATTCTGGCGGCAAAGAACACACGCTCCGAGCTGGCAGTCCCGCTGATGGTGCGTGATCACGTAGTGGGCGTGCTGGACTGCCAGAGCGAAAACCTCAACCATTTCGATTCAGAGACCATCGACCTGCTGACGCTATTTTCTACTCAGGCATCCATGGCCCTGCAGAATGCCCGCCTATACTCGCTGGAGCGGCACCGCGCCTCGCAACTGAAAGCGATCAATGCCATCGCTCAGCAGATGACGGCCGTGCTGGATTTGAAAGAATTGCTGTCCAAAGTGTGTCTGTTGATCCAGCAGGCTTTCGAGGTCTGTCAGGTTTCGGTGTTGCTGAAGGACGAAGAGGATCTGGTGCTGCGGGCCAGCCACGGAACGCTGACTGCACGCGTTCCGGACGGGGGACGGCTGCCGGCGGGAGAAGGACTCTGGCAACGGGCCCTGGCCGCGGGAAAGACTCTGATCGAAAATGATGCGAAAGCGATGCCCGATTTCGGGTTATGCGTGGAGACTGGGTCGAGCATGTGCATTCCATTGGTCTCTTTTGGACAGACCCTCGGTGTTCTAGCACTGGATACTGATCGAACTGGAGCCTTTAACGTCAACGACACCCAGCCGCTGGAATCAGTTGCAGACATCTGCGCCACCGCTATCCAGAATGCTCATTATGTCGAGCGCGTAAAACAGCTGGCGTATCTGGATGGATTAACGGGGATTCATAATCGCAGATTTTTTGAATTGCGGATTGCGGAAGAAATTGATCGGGCCCAGCGATTCGGTACGGGTATGGCGGTGGTCATGGTGGACATCGACCACTTCAAGCGCGTGAACGATGAATTCGGGCACCTACTGGGAGATGAGGTACTGCGGCAAGTATCTTCGATCTTTCACCAGCAACTGCGGAAAATCGACGTTTTGTGTCGCTACGGAGGTGAAGAATTCGCCATCCTGCTCTGTCAGACGAATGCGGTGCATGCTTTGGGGGTGGCGGAGAAGCTGCGCAAGTCGGTGGAAGCCTGGCAGTTCCCGGGCGTTCCACGGCCAGTCACGATCAGCGCAGGAACGGCGAACTATGCCGAGCACGGTTACACGCGCGATGAATTGGTGAAGGCGGCCGACGCAGGCTTGTATGCCGCAAAACAGGCGGGCCGGAATCGTGTTCGCCTGGCTCCGTCTCCGAAACGCGGTTTGGCGCGGGGCTCCGGCAAGTAGTGTAGAGCGGACACTCTTGTCCGCTTTTCTTGTCTTGATTTTCGTTTAGGAAATCAGGAATCAGTACCCAGGGTCAACGGCGGGCGGACATGAATGTCCGCCCCACTCGGTTTTCAGAATTCGCTGCTCGGTCTGTCAAGTCCCTGCCTTAGTTCTCTCTCGATCTCACGCTGGTGGTCTCGCAGCTGCCGTTGCATATCGCGCATCTGCCGCTTGAATTCCTGGGAACGTCTTTGGGCTTCCCTGGTTTGCCGCTCAATCTCTGGTTTGGCCTGCTCAAGTGCGCGATTGATGGCCTCTTCCATCTCCGGTTTGAGGTGGGCCATTTCAGCTTGGAGTTGGCTCCATTCCTCGCGCGTTTCGGCGTCGATCTCGGGCATTTCCACTTCCAGACTCTCGCGGAAAAGATCCGATTGCTTGTGTTCTGGCAAGCTGATGGTGAGGGTCTGTTCTTTCTTGTCACGAATCACGCTGATGCTGGCGGTGTTGTCCTTGCGCGAGCGCAAGGCGTGACTGAAGTCGCCGCTATCGCGAATCGGCTCACCATTGATCTTGACGATCACGTCCCCGGCGCGAAAACCCGCCTTGTCGGCGCGGCTTCCCTTCTCTACCGAACGGACTAGCACCCCCTGACCGTTCTTGGCTCCGAAGAAGTCGCCGAGCTGCGGTGTAAGGTTTTCGACCATCAGCCCACTGCGCGCGGAGGAGTGCACCACCACGATGGAAGCCGGCAGATCCATGTCCGGCATCATCGGCATGGCGGGCATCACTGGCATGTTGAACTTGAATTGCTTGGTATCCGGACCGATGTGAGCGTAGCTTTTCTTGCGATCGGCGAGCTCCGCCTTGATAGTCATGGCCTGGCCATTACGGCTGATGCCCAATGTCACCACTCGCCCGGGCGGAGTTTCGCGAATCATGCGGCGCAACTGTTCGACGCTTTGCACGTCGCTACCATTTAGAGTCAGGATCACGTCCTGCTCCTTGAGGCCCGCCTTGCCGGCGGGAGCATCCTGATCCACCATGGTCACTTCCACGCCGCGCTCGTCTTTCAGGTGGAGGGTTGCCACGCGATCTGGAGTGATATCCCGCGTATCCACTCCAAGGTAGGAACCGCTGCCCCAATCCTCACTGGGAAACCCATAAGATTCGCTGGGTGCATCAAACCAAAGCTGGTCGGCAGCATAGGTTGCCACTGCCAGCACTGGCAGCATGACCAACGCCATCAGAATTGAGTTTCGCATGTTTACCTCCCCTCCCCATAACCATGCCGCTAGTGGCTGGCCCGCCGGAAACAGATGTCCCCGGTCGTGGTTTGTACCTTGAGAACCGGACCACCGCCGTTCAGACTTCCTTCCGCCGTGATTGTCTTGGGGCCATAGTCGCCACCCTCGGTGGTCACTCGGATATCAGGAAAATCGGAGCGAATATTGTGGCCATTGGCAACTTCGATCGAAGCACGAACGCTGATGTTCACATTCGGCGCGAGGTAAACTGTGATGTCGCCAGCCGAAGTTTCCAGCACGGAATCGGTGTGTTCGCCGGTGGAGGCGACAAACTTTGCCACGATCCCACCAGCTCCGGTCTCCGCTCTTGCCGATGGCACTCCGTTCAACTCGATGCTGCCCCCGCCGGTGTCGGCGCGGACATGCCCTTTGGCGGAACTCAGACGGATGCTGCCCCCACCGGTTTCCATTTCCGCAGGGCCCCCGATATCGCCCAGATCGATACTTCCGCCCCCGGTGCTCGCCTTCACTCGCCCGGCACAGCGCTCCACCTGAATGCTGCCGCCGCCGGTTTCCAGCACCGCTCCTTTTGAGCCGGATACCACCACCACGCTGCCGCCGCCACTCTCGGCGTCGATCTTACCCTTCGCGGAATTCACCTTGATAGCACCACCGCCCGTATGCAGGCTGACGTCGGAGTCGACATTGCCCACATCAATACTGCCGCCACCAGTTTCTGCGTTGATGGCGCCGCCGATATCATCAAGGCGAATGTTGCCGCCGCCACTCTCAACATCCACGCGGCCCGCGATGCCATTGGCCGTGGCATTGCCGCCTTCAGTTTCCACCTTCACCGCATCCGTATTGCGCGGAACCTTGATCAGGAAGTCGGCAGCAAATTTACGCGGATTGCCGCCATCCCACTCGGCAACCACCCACGCCGTGTCGCCGCGAACATAAGTGCTGATCTTGTAGGAGTCGAATTCCCGACGAGCCTTGCTTTCGGAGTCGGTGAATGCGCGATTGCGGATGACGTAGCTGATGCTGTCGGATCCACCCTCCACACGTACGTTGCCAGCCTCCACTTTGACGCGAAGGTTCTTCGCGCCGGCCAGGGATCCAGCAATTTCTCGCGCCCACGCGTCCCCTTCGCGAAAAACCCGAGTCTCCTGGGCTACGAGCAGCGGTGCCAGTACGAATAGGGCCGCTACGAGTTTGCAAATCTTTTTCAACTTGGGCCTTTCATCTGTCTTATCTACTCCACTGCCGAGCCGCATGCATCAATCAATCTCCGGAAGCTCCTGCAAAGTGTTGCGAGCTTGCGACTGGATATAGGGATTGCGATCACTTTCAGCCAGCTTCTGCAGGACAACGCGAACGCTACTGTCGCAGCGAACCGGCTCCAGCAGACGTAAGGCCTGCGTGCGCACCCCGGGATTCGAATCCTCCATCAAGACCTCGAGCACGGCATCGCGCACGCGCGTGTCACCTTTCACGAAAGCACCCAGGCCATCCAGCGCCTTCAGCCGCACTCCCGGATTCGAGTCATAGCGCAGGGCATAGATGAGCGCTTCGCGAACGTGAGTGTTATTCGGCTCCTGGGTCAGCAGATCGACAGAATCCATCCGCACGCCCGAGTTGTAGTTGTTGCGCGCCGCAAAGAGCAACAGCTGCTGGATGCGCTGATCGTTGAGCGAGCCTTGCGCTTCCTGGGTGGAGACCGTGTCGTATTTAATGCTGATGTGGTTCGATGCGGGATCTTGAGTGATGGACTGAATGCCCGTGATAGAGGACTCGGTTGCTACGCTGACAGGGCTCGAAGTCATAGACGCAGCGCCGCCTTTGCCGCCTACAACCTTGTACGTGGTTCCAATACCGCCCGCAAAGCCAACGATGAAGATGGCTGCGGCCAGAGCGGGAGCAAAACGAACCTGACGAAGCCACGCCGCGGGATCAAAAATTAGACGATGCCAAAACCTGCCCTGCTCCGCGGTTTCAAGCCCCTCCTGCAGCCGCATGCGAGAAGCCGCAACCAGGTTGGGCGAAGGCTCCTCAACCGGCAACTCGGAGAGCATGGCGTGGAACTTGCGCGTCGTCTTAAGCTCGGCGGAACAGTCGGCGCAGCGTGCCAGATGTTGCTCCAGTTCATAACGGGCGTCATCGGGCAGCTCGTTGTAAACGTACAGCAGAACGTTTTCCTTAACCCACTCGCATTTCATAATTGCACCCCCTCAGGGGAAAATTCCTTTGCTTGTGTGGCGGCGGGTTTTAACCCGCCCCGCCGAGCTCCGAGGCCGAGTAGTCCGCGCCCACATCTTCATCTCATATCCGCCAGCGCGCCACGTAATTTCTGGGTTGCCCGAAACAAAGTATTCTTTGCTGTTTCTTCCGTCGTATTCAGCACCTCACCCACGGTCCGCAGTTTGAGTCCGTGGTAGTGCTTCAACTCAAAAACCATGCGCTCCCGGGGAGTTAATTTTTCCAGCGCCCGGCCGATGCGTTTGCCTAACTCGCGGCGCATCAGGTCCTGCTCGGGATTGGCACCAGAGCGCCCGTCAGGAACTTGCTCGAGTACATCGTACTGCTCTCCGGCCGCATCCGTCGCAACCGGAGCCTCTTCTTTGCGCACCTGACGCTTGCGCAAGTGATCGAGGCAAAGATTGGTCACGATGCGGTAGATCCAGGTGTAAAAAGAACATTCAAAGCGAAAATTGCCGATGCTCTTGTACGCCTTGAGGAACGCTTCCTGGTAAACATCCTGAGCTTCGTGGTCCGAGCCGGTAAGGTGCATGGCCAGCCGCAGCACGGCCTGGTCGTAGTGCCGCACCAGTTCCTCGAAGGCAGCCCGATTGCCGCGCTGCGCCTCGCGGACCAGTATGGTGTCATCGATACGCCCTGAAGCCTGCCCAGCCATATGGCCCCATAATTGGGGGTCTTGGATACTGCCAGCTTCTTCCCTTGGGTCCCGTCTTACCGCCGGATGGGAACACTCGCCAACTGCAAATGGTACAGCCCACGCCGCGGCCGGCATATTTTCTTTGTCCTCGAATGCACCGGGACGCCATTGCCGTTCTTCCCGGTTGCATAGCTATGGACGGGCCAAGAGCCCAACCGTGAGCAGAAATTATAGGAGTCTGGCGGGATTCTTGCTGACGAAAAACACATGCAAGAGGATGGCAGCACGAAGGTTATGGTGCTTGGCAAGTCGCCGTGAGCCTCGCATTCCCAGTCAGCGAGGACGGACGGGCGAACGTAGCCCGCCCCAACTCTTTACTCCGCCGCTTCCTTCTCGATAACCACCTTCAAGTGCGCGGTCACGTCCTTGTGCAGCTTGATGGGGATCATGAATTCACCCAGGGTCCGGAGCGCTTCGTGGAGCTGGACTTTGCGGCGATCCACGTTGAAGCCTTTCTTCTCGAGCGCCTCCCCAATGTCACTGGACGTGACAGAACCGAATAGTTGGTCATGTTCCCCGGAACGGCGCTGAAAAGAAACCGAGAGGCCATCGAACTGCTTGGCCAGTTCTTCCGCTTGCACTTTCTCCTTGGCCGAGCGGCGCACGGATGCCGCCTTCATCTGTTCAATCACCGCCTTGTTGCCGGCAGAGGCCTCAATGGCGAGCTTGCGCGGCAACAGGTAGTTCCGGCCAAAGCCTTCGGCGACCTTCACCACGTCGCCGCGCGAACCCAGTTTGGCTACATCCTCTTTAAGAATGACTTCCATGAAATGACTCCCGTTTGAATTCTGATGACTGGACGGGCGAGTCGCCCGTCCCCACACGAGTCCTACGCAGCTCGGCCTGAAAACGGCAGCAAAGCAATATTGCGTGCCTGCTTGATCGCCAAAGAGAGGCGCCGCTGGTGCGGGGTGCAAACGCCGGTCAGTCGCCGCGGGACGATCCTCCCACTCTCCGCCACGAACTGCGCGAGCAGACGAATGTCCTTGTAGTTGATAGCCTCAATCTTCTCCACGCAGAACTTGCAAACTTTCTTGCGCCGGAAATACTTGCGGCCAGCCCCGCCGCCGCCCTCGCGACCACCACCCGGTCCGCCGGGACGCGAAGAGGGACGACGCTCGCTGCGATCGGGCCGGTCGCCGCTGGAGGATGATTCGGATACTGTTGATCTAGTTTCGTCAGCCATGATGCTCCTTCATTAAGCTTGTGGAAAAACTGGTTTACGCAGTGGCTGCGGGAGCTTCCCCAGCCGTCTCAGCCGTTGGCGCGGGCGCTGCCGCCTTGCGCTTCGCGTCCTTGATGGCCTTGATCTTGTCCAGCCGCTTCTGCTCTTCATCGATGCGCACGGTGAGGAACTTGATCACCGGCTCGGTCACTCGCAGGCGCCGCTCCAGTTCATGAATCAAGCCACCACCGCCTTCGACGGTGAGCAGTATATAGATGCCGTCGTGAAATTTTCGGACGGCATAAGCGAGCCGCCGTTTGCCCATGCGTTCCACGCTCTTCACCTGTCCGGATGAGGAAGCCACTGCGGTCTCCAGCGTGGAAATAAGTTTGTCCTGGTCCTCCTCCGCCATGTCGGGGCGGACGATGAACATGAGTTCATAAGTGCGATTCATTCCATTCTCTCCATATCTCACGGATCTTCGCGCATCCGCACGAATCACAACACGCCTGTCATCCCGAGCAACGCGAGGGATCTAGGTGCTTGCCTGGGTGTGCATCCGTGCAAATCCGTGGCTAATCTTTCTCCGTCTCGACCTTGCGGTTGAAGCGATTCATTGCCGCCGCCGCGCCATCCGTCAAAATTGCTTTCACCGCTTCGGCTGCGGTGTCGAGAACCCCGTCCACAACCGCTTCCTGCTGCCTGCTCAGCCTCGTAAGTACGTACGCCGCGCCGTCTTTGATCCTATGTTCCGGAGCCACGCCAATCCGTACGCGAAGAAAATCTTTTGTGCCCAACGCTCGGATCAGCGACTCTATCCCTTTATGTCCCGCTGAACTCCGCCCCCGCTGAATGCGCACCGTGCCCAGCGGAAAATCCAGATCGTCTTGAATCACGATCAAGTCTTCCGGGCTGACGTTGTGTTTCCTGACCAGATCCCCGACCGAGTTTCCACTCAGGTTCATGAAGGTCTCGGGCTTGACAAGCAGAACTGTCTCCGCGCCAATCATGAACCTCGCAGTCTTCGCGAGGCTCCGGCGATTTTCGACTTTGACCCCGTATTCTTTCGCAATCCGATCAATGGCGCGAAATCCCAGATTATGCGGCGTAAGTTCATAGTCGTCTCCCGGATTGCCCAGCCCGACAATAAGCTTCACGCCTGTTCACCACAGAGGCACAGAGTCACAGAGAAATCAATTTTGTTTTTCTGTCTCAGAAGCCCCCAAGCCTTCTCTGTGTCTCTGTGACTCTGTGGTGAAACACGCCCTTACTTCTTTTCCTTCTTCTCGGGTTTCTCGGCCTTCTCGGGGGCAGGCTCCGCGCCTTCCTCCGCGACCTCCTGCTTGCCCTTCTTGATGACCTCGGGTTCCGCAGGAACCGCTCCCGCTTCGGCAGCAACCGCCTCGGGCGTGGCCACCACTTCTTCTTTCACCGAGATCACGGTCGCCACCGGCTGATTCGGATCGGTCAGGAACTTGAGTTTTTCGCTGTGCGGCAAATCGGAGACGCGCAACACCTTCCCAAAGACCAATTCGGAAACGTCGGCCTCAATGGACGCCGGAATATCGCTTGGCAGGCACTCGATCTCCACTTCGCGAAGAATCTGTTCAAGAATGCCGCCCTGCTGTTTTACGCCGGCAGCTTCGCCCTTCAGCACGATCGGAACATTGACGGTGAGCGTCTTGTCCATGGCGATCCGCTTGAGGTCGATGTGCAGCAGCGCCCCTTTGATGGGCTCGTACTGCCAGTCGACGATCATCGCCTTGGTGCGCTCGCCACCATCGAGAGCCAGGTCAAAAATGGTGTTGTAGCCCGTCTCCGAGTGCAGAATGCGCGAGACCTGGCGCGGATCAAGGCTTACCGACAAAGCGTCCTTGCCGGCGCCATATAGGACCGCCGGAACTTTTCCGCTAACCCGGACCCGCCGCGCATCATTCTTAGTGCCCGCCACGCGCGGTTGCGCTTCCAGTACATTGTTTTCGGTTGCAGTTGCCATAATTTGATTCCTATCTACAGAAATAATTTGCTGACCGATGTTTCCTCGTGAATCGACTGGATCGCACGTCCAATCAACCCCGCGATGGACAGAACTCTGATCTTCGGCTCTTTTCGTGCCTCCTCGCTCAGCGGAATGGTGTTGGTCACCACAACTTCCGCGAAGTGAGACTGCGAAAGGTTCTCCACCGCCGGTCCCGAAAGCACCGGATGCGAAGCGCATGCATAAACTTTGCTTGCGCCCTTCTGCATCAGGGCGCTGGCAGTTTTCACCAACGTGCCGGCGGTGTCGATCAAGTCATCGATGACCAGGCAAGTCCTGCCGTTGACATCGCCGATCACGTGCATGACTTCGGCCACATTCATCTCCACGCGGCGTTTGTCGACGATGGCCAGAGCAGAGTCCATCTTCTTGGCGAAAAAGCGAGCGCGCTCCACGCCGCCGGCGTCGGGCGAAACCACCGTCAAGTTCGGAAGGTTCAGCTTCCTGAAATGATCGACCAGCACTGGGGACGCGAACAGATGGTCGACCGGAATGTTGAAGAATCCCTGAATTTGCGGCGCGTGCGGATCAATAATCAACGCCCGATCGGCTCCGGCGGTGGTCAACAAATCCGCCACTAACTTTGCCGAAATCGGCGCCCGCGGTTTATCCTTCCGGTCCTGCCGGGAATAACCATAGTACGGAACGACAGCGGTAATACGCCGCGCCGAAGCTCGCTTCAGCGCGTCGATCATCAGCAGCAACTCCATCAGGTGCTCGTCCACCGGACGGCAAGTGGGCTGCATCACAAAAACGTCAGCGCCGCGCACGTTCTCCTGAATCTGTGCGTAAGCCTCACCGTCGCTGAAGCGCGTTACCAGCGCCAAGCCGCGGTTCATGCCAAGAAAAGCGCAAACCTCGTCGGCAAGCGCCTCATTGGCGGTGCCGGAGAAGATCTTGAACTTATCGTCGACGCGGCCGCGTTGCGGCTTGCGCTCCGGTTTTTCCTCGGCGCCCACCTGAGGCTTCTTTTCCGTCGCTGTCGCAAGAGTTGCCATTTAAGCTTCTAGCTTCTAGCTCCTAGCTTCTAGCCGTTACAATTTCCTAGCTAGAAGCTAGGAGCTAGAAGCGATTTTCTGGCTGGGCCGCTAGGATTCGAACCTAGACAAAGTGCTCCAAAGGCACTTGACCTACCATTAGTCGACGGCCCAGTTTCCCTGAAAACGGCTTTCAATTTTCGGTTGACGATCGGCTGGCTTCTCTAGTGTAACTCGCCGCCAGGAATCGGCAATCGGAAATCGTCAATCGAAAACCTTCTTCCAGTACTGCGGGCGCGTCAGCGTAGTCGTGGCCGTTGCCGGGATTCCACCCTTGCGCAGCCGAGCCGCTGCCTTCTCGGCCGCTTCGCGAGACGCAAACAATCCGTAAGTCGCGGAACCGGAACCGGACAGCGAGGCATAAACTGCGCCCGCGCGTTCGAGCACACGCTTGACCTCACGCAATTCGGGATACTTAGGAAAGACGACCCGTTCAAAGTCGTTTTCGATCCCGGTACGGACGAGGTCGAGAAGCGGATTCCCGGCCCGGCCCCTGCCTTTGCTCACAGGGACACCGGATGAAGCCAAAGCCCTCCCAGACTTAAGCTTCGTCTGGGACAGACCGCCCAGCCACGCCGAAAGCACGCGACCGAACTCCATCATTCTATCGGAGGCAGGATGAGGCGTCAATTTGGGGTCGGCAAGACTCACGTGGGGACGGCCGCCCCCGGCCGTCAGGGCCGAGCAAAGCTCGGCAGTTCCCTCAGCGGCTAAAGCCGGGGTCCTCTTACGAACATTCTCGGCACGACTTAAGTCGTGCCCTTCCCGAACCCGATTTGTGATAGGGGAGGGCACGGCTTCAATCTGATCTGTCTTACGGAAGGGCACGGCTTCAGCCGTGCCAATAACCGCCCCAAAATTTTCGGGCTTTAGCCCCTGAGGTCCGCGCGAGACCAGCAAATCCCAATCCGCGAAAGCCCTTGGAGTCGAAACCCCAATCTCGGGAGTCGCCACCACACACGGAATCGCCGGCAAATCCGGCAGCGGATAAACTTCCTCGCCCCGCCCAACTCCCAACACCGTCCCGCCAACCAAAAACAAAGGCAAATCCGATCCCACTTCCCCCGCGATCCGCAATCGCTCAGGCGCAGGCAACTCCTTCTTCACCGCCCGTTCAAGCCCCAGGAGCGCAGCCACAGCATTCGCCGAAGCCCCGCCGAGCCCACCTTGCACTGGCAACCGCTTCTCGATTTCAATCACAACATGCCCGCGTGCTTTGAGCGCCACCATAGCCCGCTCAACAATCCGATGGCAAGTGTTCGATTGATCCTTCGGCACGCGCGAATCCTCACAACGAATCTCGATGCCCGATCCGCGTCCAACCTGCACGCGAATAACGTCGTGCAACGCAATGGTCTGATACACCGTTCGCAGCTCGTGAAAGTCATCAGAACGAAGCGCACCGATCCCCAGACCGAGATTGATCTTGGCGAAGGATCGGACGGTGACGACCATAGAGGGATGATTGTAAGGTTTAGGTCGCGGATTTGCGATTTTCTCAGTTCTACAACGGCAGCCAACTGGGGGACGTTCTCGACGCACTTACCTCCCGGAAACAGAGGTGATTTCATACATGGGAGACTCTCGTCCAGCGGCATCCGGCTTTGAGCCGACGCGGACGCCCCCGAGCTTCTCGATCGCCTTCTGTGAGCGTACGTTCTGCGGGCCTATGAGAAAAACCGCGCGTTTTACAAACCGAAAAGCGTGCCGCAACATGAGCTGTTTCATCTCTCCGTTGTACTTGCCGCCCCAGTGGGATCGCGCCAAGAACGTCCACCCGATTTCCACTTCGCTCGCCTGCGCGTTGTACCCGTGGAATCGCGATGATCCGATGATTCTGCCATCTTTACAATCGAGAGCCGTTAACGCGCCTAACGAGGCCAGCGATTCAGCGAAGAAGGCGTTGAATACTTCGGGCTTATGGCGGTCCCGAACCGGATGCTGTTCCCAAATGCGCGGGTCCGACGCTACGGCGAATAGATCGTCCGCGTCTTCCGCGCGCAGCGGCCTCAGTTCCACCAGCGAGCCCTTCAGCGTGGGCTGAAAATCAAACGGCATCCTCTTAAAGTCACGATTCGCAATCAGCTTCCTAGCTTCTCCGCTTGTAGTAGATCGCGAACTCAAACCCGGGATTCGCCGGAAACAGCTCCGCCACTTTCCTCAGCCGCTCCGCCATCTGCGCCGGCGCCAGCAACGGGTAGTCGCGCTCCCGCAGGTCGTAGTAGTCGACATCAATAAACAGAGACAGCAAGTAGATAGAAATTGCGTCCGAAAAAGTCGCCGCCAGATATTCGTTCTTGTGCTTCTCGGCATCCGGCTCGTGCGAAGTTGCCGCTTTGCGCGACTCCCACGCATCCAGCGAAGTTTCGCCGCGCGCCCCCGCCTCAGCTTGCTTCCACACCAGATCGGCAAACTCTTGCGACACTCCCGCCTTCTCGACCACCGCGTGGCCCACGTTGATGTAGAACTCGAAAGCGACGGAAAACTTGTCGTCCATCAGCCGGGTGGAGATGAACACGCACTGCGAATCGCCGAGATCGATATTGCGATGACAAACCGCATTGTCGCTGAGCGCAACGTCGTAGCGGTCGGCGATCACGGTGTCCTCGCCCTGATTCACCGTCAACGGGACGAAGTAGTAGGCCTTGCGCTGCAAAGCGGCGGCAGCGGTGTCAGGCACAGCGGCGACCATTCGGTCGAGATCAGACGCTGCCACGGTGACCTCGCCGACAACTGCGTAGCAGATGCCATTGGGCGCTTGCGAGACGGGACTTTGGCGAACCACCTCGTCCGGAGAACGCGTGATTGCGGGTGCAGCTTGCGACATAGCAAGTATTCTAGCGCACTAGCGAAGCCACGCTCGCCGGACGGGCATTGCGGCGGTCGAGCGCGACCAAGACGGCGGCGTTACAATCGACGGCGATGCCCGCAAGCAAAAGTCTCGCCGCCAAGCCGCGCTGGTATTTGATTCCCATGCGGGTTTTGCTGGTGACTTTTCTGCTGACCCTGCTCTCTTTCGCTGTTAGCCTGCTGCTTGGCATTTTGGGACTGGTGATCGCAGCGGGTTTGCGCGGTTTCCATCCCAATATGACGGCCGCGTATCGCCATATCGCGTTGCCGGTCGCGGCCGTAGTCGGCGCCATCGTCTTCATCTCCGCCAGCGTGATCGAAATCCGCCACTACCGCCAGACCAAAGCCCTGGCCGAGATTGAACGGATCAGCCACTAGCACATTCTAGTGTGGGCATGGGCGTCCTCACCCGCGTGTAGGGCAGACAATCTTGTCCGCCGAAGTCTAGGACATGTAAATCGGAACCCGCGCCACGCACACTCACTCTCCCCGCAGCAGGTGCCACGCCTCTTTGTAAATCGCGTGCTTGGAAAGCGAGTTGTGAGGCGACAATCCTATGCCCTTCTTGTGCTTGCGAATGACCTTGATAGGGATGATGTACCAAGTATCGATCGGCACGATGTAGACCGCGAGGAAATCAAAGTCATTGGCCCCATAAGGCCTCTGCCTGGCCCGACTCAAAGGGCAAACGAAGTGATTTCCCGGATGAATGCTGGTTGACTTAACCTGGACCCGCCGAAACTTTCCGTCGGTCTCCACTGCGAAGTCGTAGCGGCTGCTGTCTCCCCACGGTTTGATCATGCGCAGTCCGTGCTCGGCGGCGCGCGTCATGAAACGCAGCTCTGCCAACTCTCCGCGCAGCTTGGAGTGCTTAAGCTCCATTTTCTTGCTTTTCATTTGAGTTGTCCTGGAAATAGAAAACGCGGCCAGAAGGGCCGCGTCTGAGAATTGATCTCTACTTCAAGCCTAGCATTTTCGAGGGGGTAAACCCGCCACCTTGGACAAGTTTATATTTCCCGCGCGTTCATCAACTTAAGCCCGATCGTGTAATTTTGCCATATTGACAAGCCTTTTCCCGATTTAGGAATAACCAGCAGCTAATCGTGTGGGACGGACACTCCTGTCCGCCGAAGTCAGGATGTCGCACCCTGAAAGGTCACACCTCAACTCCAGGCTGTCATCCTGAGGAAGCGCAGGTCCTTCGCAAAGCGATCTCTGCACTCGGTTTGCAGCACTAACCCAACAAACGAAGTCTTCAGGCAGCGACAGCGGCCGTCCTCTGCTCCCAGCAGATTGCTTCTTCGATCTGCCGCGGCTTGAGGCCATATTCGGAAGCGAGATCGTCTATGGATTCGCGGGCGTTGAACCTGGAAGCGACTACGGCAGTCGAGATGCCGGTACCCGCGATCACCGGCTTGCCAAATCCTACCGCCGGATTGATCTGGATCAGCCTGGGCTCGTTCTGCGTTCTCTCCATGACAAATGGGTAGAGTTTGAAGAGACCTCTGGGATCGCGTTCGGCGCGCTCCAAATAAAGTTCCATCACTCCGGGGATCAATATCTGTTGGTATTTCGAGACAGAAAAAGGTATCTTCCGTGCCGAAATTGCGGATGTGGGCTTCATCGCCTTGTCAGGCGCGGTCCGTGGCCTTGGCCACAATTGCCCGAATTTCGCTGGCGAGTTCCTGGCTCTTTCGAAGAAGAGCGAGAACATCGCGCCAGTTCTGCCGGTGGCGTTGCCACAGCTCCGGGCCAACGATTGAAGCGAAATCGATGCATCTCGGCTGGCGCCATTTCTCGTATTCATCCAAGCGCGCAATACGGTCCTCCAAACCCGAGATACCTCGCGTCGCCGGCGACAATCGGGCACCGCCGGTGATCCAAGTGCGCCAATTGGACTTGCCCTTCGACTGATTGCACTTGCCGCAACTGGGGACGAGGTTAGCGATTTCACTAATATAGCCAGTGGGTTCTTGATTGGTAATGATCGGTCGGAGATGGTCCCACTCCGTTGACCTGTCACCGCAGTAGGCGCATCGAATGTCGGTCGGGTCGATGCGGAGGATTCGAAGCGCGTCCAATTCCTCGGCCTCCGTTGGCTCAATCACTGGAATAATAGCGTTGATGAACGCGTTGGTTACGCTTGATGATCTTCCGGTGACCGTCATCGCAGCCGGGAGTTGGCAGAGCGGAGTTCGCTTCATAACTCATTGTGTCGGGACGACGACACCAATACAGCGCTCTAAGAGAGGGGCTGGCGCAAACGGACCGCTCCCACGCAGCGTACTGTTAGTTTGGGGTCGCGCGATTTTCTTTCTCATCCCCAACTTCGATGAACCCGAACTCTTGCTGGGCGGGAAAGCGGTGCGCCGTAGAGCGGGAAGGCCTAATGACTATTGCACCACTTGGTTCAAGCACGACTTCGAATCGATCAGAATCGAGTCTATTGGCGACGTGAACAACCTCCTCGACAACATTGCGAAAATCAAGGGGTGCCTTGATGCTGCTGGAATGAGGTCGTAAGGGATGCCCGTACAAGGCCCAGTGGAGGCTCCAGCTATTTGCGGCGTAAAGTGCCCTTATTCCCGCGCCTTCAGATATTCGTCGACGTGCCATGTGATGCGCAGCGAAAAGCCAATCCGCCGTCTCGGTAACTTCTGCTTCGGCATTTATAGTGCGTAACGAGACTCCAATTGTTGCAGACGGGGCAACCAGATTCTCTTCAACGCCCTGCAAATCAAAACGCGAATCTCCCTTTCCTTTTCCTTCTAAGGCGCACGCAGCGGCGACCGTTTCCCTTCTTCGCGCAGAGATTTCGCTGCAAAAATAAGAAACAACCGCTGCTATGCCGGCCAATGCTCCGAGCGCCAGGGCGATCCATCGGAACTGCGGAAAGCGGTCGTAGAGTAGTACGGACGTAACCCCCGCAACTACACAAGCCCGGACCAGTAATTCATAATTCCGATTGCTCATCACACGCTCACTTTGTTCGCCCTACCAAGCCAGTCCAGCCAAGCCCGGCGCTGAAAGCCTGTGCTGCGTTTTGAGGATGGACTATTCCAAGACTGACCGAGCATCCAAAAAAGATGAAAATGCAGAACTCCAAGACCACCCTCGTGCCGTCGCTCAAGTTGCACACATCTAGGATATCCGACAGGAAGTAGACCTTCAACCTTTTCCGTCCCCACTTCGAATAGAACAGGGCAGCGCCCAATGACGTATAAAAAATATTCACAAGTATATCGAGAAAGCTCATACTTCATATCGGGACAAAGGATTAGTTGCTTCAGTCTTTAGCGGGCCGCTCCGACCATTTTTCGGCCTGAGACAGCTGGCTTAGAACCTTCCCTAGATCCTGGATTATCTTTTCGACATCCGCCTTCTGCATTTGGAACCAGATTTCAGCATCACTCGCATCAGTATCGATGTGTACGAGCACAACCGGGACGCTCAATTCGACGCCAGAGTCACGAAAACCAAGTCTTATATCTACGGCTGTTTCGAAGAGTGCCAATGCTGGAAGAAGGCGAGTAGCCAGCCTCGAGGTGTCAAAGGTCTGCTTTAGCGCCTCCTTCTGAGGCAGAAGCTCTGAGCAAAAAGCAAGAGCGGCCTTTCTGGAGTCCTCGGGGATCAAACTTGCTGCTGCCGCTGCCCCTACGATCTCGTCGGGCTTATCCTTGCGAACCGAACTTACAGCCGTCAGAAGCGATACAGCCGACAACAGCGCTCCTGCCTCATCAGGTTGTAGGCCCAACTCCTTCGCTACTTGGTCCTCCTCGATCGTGCTTGGATTCTGAACTGACTGAGCGGCAATTCCTACAACCCTAGGCAGATTGCTTGGAGCGATCCTAGACAAGACAACAAATCCCTGCCTCATGTAAGACTTCACGGCAGGCGGAATATCAGCGAAGAATTCAGCTATTGCTACAGAGGGTGACACGGGGAACCTGAACGCTCCCATTGATATCTCTCCTAGATAAGCACCGTCGGGACGACAGCATAAAGGAACCTCGCCAAATGTCAACACTATTTGGCGCAGCTACCTATGACGTCATCGCTGAAAACGAAAGATTTCCTTAAGAGTTGCACTCAGGACTGCTTCGCGGCTATCGCCTCACACTCCCTTCGGGGGAAGGGGAACTCCCATATTATAGCGCAATGTCTTGCTGTCGAGCCTCGCTCGACCGGGCGGACGAGAGCGTCCGCCCTACGTGAGCCTTACTGAATCAGCGTGCCTCCATTGGTTGGCTCTTCTTCTGGCGGAATCACTACCGCCGCGGCTACTCTGTCTCCTGCTTCGATGTTCAGCAGGCGCACGCCTTGGGCTGAGCGGCCTGATTCGCGGATGAATTTGGATTCGATGCGGATGATTTTGCCGTACTGGCTGATCAGCATGACTTCGGCGTCTTCGGTGACCTGGGCGATGCCTACGACTTTGCCGTTGCGCTCGGTGGTTTTTACGTTGATTACGCCTTTGCCGCCGCGGTTGGTCAGGCGGTATTCGTCGGCGGCGGTGCGCTTGCCGTATCCGTTTTCGGTAACCGAGAGGATGAGCGAGCCTTTCTTGCCGACGTCTTCGACTATGAGAGTCGAATCGGCGGCATCTTTCGCGGGAGCGGGCGGCAGCACCGCGTCCGGCTTGACCGTCGTTGCCATGCCGACGATGTAGTCCTTTTCGCCGAGGTTCATGCCGCGCACTCCGGTGGCGTTGCGGCCCATGGAGCGGACATCGGTCTCTTCGAAGCGGATGGCTTGGCCGTCGTGGGAGGCCAGGAAAACGATCTGCACGCCGTCGGTCAGACGGGCGGCTACGAGTTCGTCGCCTTTCTCGATGTTGATCGCGATAATGCCTCCGCTGCGGACGTGGGAGAAATCTTTCAGGTCGGTCTTTTTGACCGTGCCGTTGCGGGTGGCGAAGAAGACGTACTTACCTTCTTCTTCCAGATTGCGGACAGCGAGAATGGTGCGAACCGTTTCGCCGGGTTGCAGCGCGAGCAGGCTGCCTACGTGTTTGCCCTTGCCGGCTGCACCCACGTCGGGGATTTCGTAGACCTTCAGCCAGTAGACGCGTCCGTTGTTGGTGAAGATGAGAATGTAGGCGTGCGTCGAGGCGATGAAGAGATGCTCGACGAAATCCTCGTCGCGCGTCTTCATGCCCATGCGGCCCTGGCCTCCGCGGCGCTGATTGCGGTAAGTGGAGATCGCGGTGCGCTTCATATAACCGGAGTGGCTCACCGTTACGGCCATCTGCTCGTCGGCGATCAGGTCTTCGAGTTGGATCTCGGCGGCTTCGTCCTCGATGACGGTGCGGCGTTCGTCGCCGTAGAGCTTTTTGACCTCTTCGAGCTCTTTCACGATCACGCCGCGCAGCTTCTTCTCTGATCCTAAGATCGATTCGTAGTCGGCGATGTTGTCACGGGTAAGTTTCAGCTCTTTGTTGATTTCGTCGATCGAGAGTCTGGTCAGGCGATGCAGTTGCAATTCGAGAATGGCGTCGGCCTGAATGCCGGTGAACGGCTTTTCGGGATCGAGCTTGGGCGCGCGGCCCGTGATGTTGATTTCGATCTTCTTGCCGGCGAAGTAGGCGACCAGGTTTTCGCGCGCATCGGCACGGTTGGCGCTGGCACGAATGATGACAATCACGTTGTCGAGGTGATCGAGCGCGGTGAGATAGCCTTCGAGGATGTGCTCGCGGTCCTTCGCTTTCGCCAGCAGGAACGCGGTGCGGCGCCGAACCACGTCCACCCGGTGATCGATGAAATGTTTGATGGCCTGGATGAGGCCCATTTCCTTTGGCTGTCCATTTACGACAGCCAAAAAAATCATGGAAAAGCCTTCCTGCATCGAGGTGTGCTTGAAGAGTTGGTTGAGTACGATTTGGGGTTCGCCGCCGCGCTTCAATTCGACCACGATGCGCATGCCGTCGCGATCGCTCTCGTCCCGGATATCGCTGATGTCGTCGATGATCTTGTCGTTGACCAGTTGCGCCATGCGCTCGATGAGGCGCTTTTTGCTGACCTGATACGGAATCTCGGTGACGACGATGGCCTGGCGATCTTTGTTGAAAGTTTCGATGCCGGCTTTGGCGCGCATCATAAAGCGGCCGCGGCCGGTTTTGTAGGCCTCGAAGATTCCGGCTTTGCCGTGGATGATCCCGTAGGTCGGGAAGTCGGGGCCCTTCACGATGTTTAGAATCTCAGGGAGTTGGGCGGCCGGATTGTTCACCAGCAGGATCGTCGCTTCCACGATTTCAGTCAGATTGTGGGGCGGGATATTGGTCGCCATCCCGACCGCGATTCCGTTCGATCCGTTGACCAGAAGATTGGGGATGCGCGTGGGCAGAACGGTCGGTTGCGTGTTGGAGTCGTCGTAAGTCGGCTCAAAGTCCACCGTATCCTTATCGATATCGGCGTTGAGATCTTCCGCCATGCGCGTGAGGCGGCACTCGGTGTACCGCATAGCCGCTGGCGGATCATCGTCGACCGAGCCGTAGTTTCCTTGACCATCGATCAACGGATAGCGCAAGGAAAACGGTTGCGCCATGCGAACCAGCGCGTCGTACAGTGCGGTATCGCCGTGGGGATGGTATTTGCCCATGGTCTCGCCGACAACCCTGGCGCACTTCACGTACCTGCGATTGTGCAGCAGGCCGGAGTCAAACATGTGGTAGAGAATGCGGCGATGCACGGGCTTCAATCCGTCGCGCACGTCAGGCAGGGCGCGTCCGATGATCACCGACATCGAATAGTCGAGATACGACCGCCGCATCTCCTCTTCGATATTGACGGGTTGAATGTTCAGCGCGCCGGGATTGCCGCCCTCGCCGGGGGGTGGGGGAGTTAACGGTAGTTCGGGATTTTGATCGTCGGGCATTTCGGGTTCCGTTTCGCTTCAGTTCTCGGTTCTCAGTTCTCAGTTCTCAGAAGTGATGCCCCGTAGTACTGCCCTCGGGGTGTTTCCGTAAACTGTTGCATTTACAGTGCTTTACTGGCCAATTGGGTAGTGATCATTATACCACGCGTAAAGGGTTCTTGGAGCGCACCGAGGTTGCTGTTTCAGGTCCCGAGCGCAGGCAGAACTTGAGATCCCAGCCGCGGTAAAGGAAAACTAAGGCCGGGTGACGACCTCGTTCGGTGCCGACGGCAGCATGAAGTTGACGCGGTTGTCGTGGTTGGCTTTCACCGTCGCGGGGATGTTGAGTGCAGAGAGTCGGATGTTTTTTGTCCAGTGGCCGCTCTGCCAGTAATCTCCGGTGGCGTAAAGCGTGCTGCCCACGATGGCGTATTCGGGCACCTGTTCGCGGTGGCCGTCGCGAAAGATCAGCACCGTCGGCGGGAGTTCGGGGTGAGCTGGGGGTTGAGTGAGTCGCGAGGAGTTGCCCGCCTGGGCTTCGGCATAATCGGGGGCTGCATTCATGCCGCGTTCTCCGGATTGTTGCCTTCCGCCAAAACGCACATAGCGATTGCCTTGCAACTCAATCATTAGCGGTTCGGATTTTGTCTCTGGTGGCGTGTCGACGGTAGTGGCCGGCTGCACAACGACATACTGGGGTGGGATTGTTAATGGCGCAACCGGATAGTCTGCGTAAAATGGGTCGCCCAGGAAAATCGCGGCGGGGCCAAACGAGTGATGCGGCCGTCCCGTAAATGAGACGCCGACGCTATGCCCGAAGCCAGAGGATCCCGGGCCACGCATTTGTGCCATTGAGATCGGCGCGAAAACCGCCGCTCCCAGCAGGGCGGAGATCAGCGCGACGATGTGCGGCCTGAGCATGCGCTAGTTCGCTTCAGCGGCGCCGGGAACGCGGAAGTCGATGCCGCGGTCGTCGTTCTGCTTCACGGTAGCGGTCAGGTCCAGGTCAGCGAGAGCAATCTTCTGGCGACGTCCGCCAGTCAAGTCGTACACCGTGCTCCCAACAATGGCGTAGTTCGCAACTTCGAGTTGATGGCCGTCTTTGAATATCAGCACAGTTTGAGGCTGGTCGGAAGCGATTTCTTCAGACTGCCCAGCCAGGTCCGATGCGGGTTCCTCCTGCGGGATGTAGTTGCTGGCACGGCTCGGACGTGGAGCTGGAGCTGGCGGAGGCGCTGCCCCGGAACCGCGCCGGTCAAAAATCGTAGGTCCGCCGCTGTACTGATCGCCGGACGGATCATTGGCTGCGTCATTGCTGGAATCGTAGTATCCGTAATATGGCGTCCCGTAAATTCCGCCCAACCAAAGAGAACGGTCGCGATCACGGTGATGAAAGTTCGATGGGGGATTCGGCCTCGACCCAAACCCGCCACGGAAGCAGCAAACCGGAGCCGACGGGGTGTAGCCGCGCGATCCCAGAGAAGTGACGCTCGGTGCCACTCCATTAACTTGGCGGCCACCAAATCCGGGCGACGTGACTGAGGCAGGCATGCCTTTGACTTGGGCGGTCGCCGTGGTACTGAGCACCAGCGCCAGAAAAGTGAGCGCGAAAAGTATCAATGCAAAACCCGCTCCGGTAGCTCGATTCAGCCGTTGCACGGAGAAATCATACTCTAGTTTTCCAGGCATGGCGCACTCCCCCTCTAATGATTAGAACATACGAGGGTGCGTGAAGTTGCGTGCCCAAAGAGAATTACTTTAGTGTCCCGTGTGGGGCGATTGGTTTCAGAGCTAAGTAACTGAAAAGCTGGGCTGTGCGCTCGTTTGGGGCACGCCCCATTCCAGCTGAGTGAAGGATCCCCCATTGGGGCTGTCGATCCGTCACCCGCGGAAATAGGGAACTTGACTGGAATTTCCGACTCCCCCATTTTGGATCGAAGCGAGTTGCTGTCTAGCTTCATGGCGCTATAACGGCCTTCCGACGCGCGCGAGTTCTGCCAAATTCCAGAGGGCATTGGCCAACAAGAGTCCCCAGACGCAGGCCAATATCAGATCGCGTTGCTGGGTCTCCAGCAGGTCGGCAGCGATCCCTGCGACAAACACAAACAAGAATGGCGTTGCCATCAGTTGAAATCCGAATCCGGGATAGTGGGGCGTACCCAGGCTGAAGAGAAGGAACAATGCTGCGATCATCAAGGGCGCCGTGTTGCCAAAATACCTTGGCCGCCGCCAGACGAAGTACGCGACCAGAACCACTGGGATCACCAACAACAGCACCGGGCCGCTCTGCCCGATTTGCGCCAGAGTCCGCAGGTAGGTTGCGGGCATGACGAATGCCTGCCAACTGATTCCGAGAAACCCGGCGTGGCGCAAGCCTTGCCAAAAAACGCGCGGACGGAAAAGATATGAGGCGAACAGGAGCAGGAATGCGACCCCGCACGCTGCCGCCCAAATCGCCACGGCTGCTCGCCGTCGGGTGGGCGCAAGATAGAGCATGAACCCAAGCGTGATGGGAAGCAGGATGATCAGCGAGAACTGAGAGCCGATGGCTAAGGCTAGGGAGAGTCCCAACAGCAAAATGCGCCTCCAGTTCCACACTACAACCTCGCGCGGAGCGTACAAAGTGTGGGCCACCGCAATGGCGGTGAAGATGGCTCCGAACGCGCCCCACGCCGCACCCATCTCCGGTTGCGTAGAATACAGCGTGCTGCTGCGGAGAATCGCAGGAGAGAAGCAGTACAGCGCCAGCGCGATGTAGCCACCCGCGTTTCCGTAGAGCCTGCGGGCCACGTACCACAAGGATGCGCCGAGGAGCACGCCAAAGATTAAATAGGGTGCCCGCGCCAGCCATCCCCAATAGTGAAAAGAGCCCGCTTCCGAAGTGCCCGTCCAGCCCAGCAGCGGGAGTGAAGCCAACAGGTACCACAGCGGCGAGTGATTGGGATCGTAGCCGTCGTTGTGATCGATTTCTGCGGGAGTCGGAGTCCCAGCCTCCATACGCTCCACGGAGGGCGTTCCTGCGACCGATTCCCCACTCCACTGTTGCAGCCCTTCCACCACGCGGAACCACTGCGCAGAGTCTATTTCGAGTGGTTTGGTGCCACGGGAGAGCAACCAGCCGCACTGGGCCAGGAACGCGAGCAAAAGAAATCCGGCCAGGACCTGAGGCTTACCAAAGCGTTCGCGCGTGAGAAATTTAGCCATTAAGGGACGGCGAGTGTTTTACCATGTCCGGGGACGATTGGGAAACTTGCGCAATGGACGAAGTCAAAGAAGGCTCGGCGTCTGCGAATATCGGTCCAGCAGAAGCAGCGGTCAGTCAGCCTGATCCCGAAATAGTTACGCCATTGCAGCGGCCATTCCTCGAGCCGACCCAGACGATTTTTTTCGGGCCCCAAGGGCTGCGAGGTGGATGGCGGCTTCTGCTCTACGTGGTCATGTGGAGGGCGCTCCGCATGCTGCTGGGGATTCTGCTGGAGGACATCGAGCCGCATGTGGCGATCAAGGTCTGGCTGGACCTGATTGCGGAGATGGGGTCGTTCGTCGTGGTTGCCCTCCCTGCGGTTGTCATGGGATGGATTGAGAAACGTCCCTTCGGCGATTATGGTCTTCCACGGCGCGGCGCCTTTGGCAAATCGTTCTGGGTGGGCATGGTTTGGGGCATGGTGGCGATCACGGCTCTGGTGCTCGCGATCGGCGGAGTTGGCGATTTCTCCCTGGGAAGAGTCGTCCTGCACGGCCGGCGTATCTTGGAATTTGCGGCTTTCTGGGGCGCGTTTTTTGTTGTAGTCGGCTTCTTCGAAGAGTTTCTGCTGCGCGGCTATACCCAATTCACGCTGACCCAGGGCATTGGTTTCTGGCCTGCAGCCTTGCTACTGTCGACCATCTTCGCAGCCTTGCATTACAGAAATCCCGGAGAAACCTGGGTTGGCTTGCTCGCGGTCGCGGCCATCGGACTTTTTTTCTGTCTGACTCTTCGCCGTACCGGAAACTTGTGGTTCGCGGTCGGCTTCCACGCTTCGTGGGATTGGGGCGAAAGTTATCTGTACTCTGTGCCCGACAGCGGTGGGATGGTGACCGGTCACCTGATGCGTTCATCCTTCCACGGCTCGCGCTGGCTCACGGGGGGCTCGGTGGGGCCGGAGGGCAGCGTGTTGGTGTTTGTGGTCATCGCGCTGACGTGGGTGGCGTTTGATCGGGTTTATCCGAAGGTGAAGTACGAAGTGCGTGGATAGGAAATGCCCAGGGGCCGATCGCCACGTCATGGGCTGGTTTTGCGTGATCCGCGAAGGCCACCGTCTGTGAGTGATCTCGTGAACACACCCCGCCCAAGCGGGAAGCTTGAACGGGGCACCCTGCGGACAGGCGGAATCTCCCGTGCCAGGACGCCGTCCGGGGGCAAGTCAGGACGATTCGATTCGCGGCTCAGCTATTTACAGCCGATGCTCTGGTGACGAACAGCAGGCGGCCAGCCCAGCGCAGAACGCGCCAGCCGATGGCGGCGCCGACCAGAATCGTTGCCATCCATAAGACAATTGCGGGTAGGCAGAAAAAGAAGGAGAGCACGGAGGTGGAATAGTCGATTAATCCTTCCAGTCCCAGTCGCGCTGCCAACTTAACTTCGTAGAGCGGACGCCACGGAAGCCCGAATACCTGTGCTTCAGTCTCCTTTCGCAGAGAAACTGTGATGGCGACCAGTTCCACCTGCTTGGAGAGAGTATTGAATTCGGATTGCTGCTGTTCAATCTCGCCGCGGACCTGGTTCAGCTTGTCGCTGACGTCAAGCGTATCTTTGACGGTGCGCGCCTGCCTAAGAATTGCCAGGTATTGGGTTTCCTGCGCGCGCAGATTGCGCAGACGCGCCTGATCATCGACGTATTGTCTGGACACGTCCTCGGCTTCCACGCGCTCGTTCTCAACCCGCTGCGCGAGCTTTCGAATTGCGGTGCGCGTTGATTCGAATTTCGCGACGGGCACACGGATCATCAAAGAGGCGCTGGTCGCTTCCTGATCGCCGTTGGCTTGCCAATTCACCAGGAATCCTCCGGCGGCTTCCGCAAGTTGCTGGACTTTCCCAGCAGCATCAGCGGGCTTTTCAACGATCAGCGCAATTGAACTGGTGCGGAGAATCTTGCGCTCGTTGTCGTCTGCCAGCCGGTTAACAGTGCTTTTCTGATATGCCCCGCCTCCAGGCACGCCTCCGACCACCCCTTCGGCCTGGCGCTCTTCGCGAACTGCCAGAATGTTTGGCTGGAACCAATGCTGGTGACGGCTGTCCTCGATGGCCGCGAGGGCTGATGCCCTTTGCATCGCAACCCCGCGAAAGTCCTGCCTGGGCTGAATCGCGCCGTAGTAGATGGCAGCGGTTCCGGCGGCAATAAGCCACAGGTTCTTGAGCCAATTTCGATCTTTCCACCAAAGAGGAGGCCAAGCGATCACCATGTGAGTTTCCTCCAGCATTTAAGTTAGACCCGGCGAAAGGGAATTTTGTTCCCGCTTCGCCAGTTGACGTGATTGTCAGATAACTTGCAGAGGATATTTGACCTTGGAGGCGAGGCTTCGGCGAGCTTTGCTCGGCTTGGCCGGGTCGAAGACCCGGCCCCACACATTCCTGCGTGAGCCGATCAGATATCCAGGTTCTTCACGTCGAGGGCGTTGTCTTCGATGAACTTGCGGCGGGCTTCTACGTCTTCGCCCATTAGCGTGGTGAAGATGGTTTCGCACTCGGCGATGTCTTCGAGCTTCACCGACAACAGGGTGCGGCGCTCTGGGTCCATGGTGGTTTCCCACAGTTGCTGCGAGGTCATTTCGCCCAGACCTTTGTATCGTTGGACGATGTAATCCTTGCGGCCTTCCGCTAGCACGTAGTCGAAGAGATCGCGGGCGGTCGCCTTCTCGACTAGCTGAGGCTCGGGCTTCTTCTTGGGCGCGGCTTTCGCGGCGACTTCTTGCGCTGCTTTCTTCGCTTTGTCGCCATTCTCAGACTCGACGTCGCTCGACTCTTCAGCAACGCTAGTGGCGGCGGCGCCTTTGGCGACGGTCTCGACCACAAATGGCGGTTCCATGTAGGGCTCGATCTGCTTGAACTTTGAGAGCAATTGCCGGTACTCGGCAGTGGAGGCCAGTTCCCAGTTGATCAGGTGTTCGGCGCCCTGGGAGTTGACGTAGCGCACCGCCCACAGATTGTGTTCTTCGTCGAAGCGGCTTTCCACTTCCTTGAAGTTGCGTTCTTTCTGTAGTTTCTTCAGTTCTTTCTCTAGCTTCTCGATTTTCCTGGGCGCACTATTCTTGTCGCCTTCGAAGTCAGCCCTCTTGGAAAGATCGAGTTTGGGAAGGATCTCGGTTACGCGTTCGTCGCGCAGGCGTTTGTCGACTTTGTCGAACAGCTTGAGATACTCGTCCAGGACGTTCATGAAGCGCGAGAGATTCGTGCCTTCCAGTTTGGCCGCGCCCTCGCCATAGCGCACAACCAGACCTTCCGAGGCGCGCTTCACCAGGACTTTCACGTACTCGCGGTCGTCTTTGATGTACTGCTGCGATTTGCCTTTCTTGATCGAATACAGTGGCGGTTGCGCGATGAACACGTTACCGCGCTTGATCAACTCCTGCATGTGGCGGAAGAAGAATGTGAGCAGCAGGGTGCGAATGTGGCTTCCGTCGACGTCGGCGTCGGTCATCAGGATGATTTTTCCGTAGCGCAGTTTGCTGGCGTCGAAATCTTCTTTCGAGATGCCGGTGCCCAACGCTGTGATCATGGCGCGAATTTCTTCGTGCGCCAGCATTTTGTCGTAACGGGCTTTCTCGACGTTTAGGATTTTGCCCTTGAGCGGCAGAATGGCTTGGAAACGGCGGTCGCGGCCTTGTTTCGCGGTGCCGCCTGCGGATTCTCCTTCGACCAGGAACAGTTCACAACGCTCCGGCTGTTTTTCCGAACAATCCGCCAGTTTTCCCGGTAGACCTCCGCCGTCGAGAGCGCCCTTGCGGCGGGTGAGATCGCGGGCTTTGCGCGCCGCTTCGCGCGCGCGGGCGGCGTCAATCGCCTTGTTGATGATCTTTCGTCCGACGGTCGGGTTCTGTTCCAGGTACGCGCCCAGGCGTTCGTTGACGAATGCCTGCACGACCCCCGCGATGTCGGAGTTCAGCTTGCCCTTGGTCTGGCCTTCAAACTGGGGTTGCGACAGCTTGACGCTGATCACGGCAACCAGGCCCTCGCGCACGTCATCGCCGGTCAGATTTTCTTTTACGTCTTTGAACAGGCCCATCTGCTGGCCAGCGTAGTTGATGGTGCGGGTCAGCGAGGTGCGGAAGCCGGAGAGATGCGTGCCGCCATCGACCGTGTTGATGTTGTTGGCGAAGCTGAAAACGGTTTCGGAGTAGGCATCGTTGTATTGCAGGCCGATCTCCATCTCTACGCCGTCGCGGGTGGCCTCCATGTAGATGGGCTTGTCGTGCAGCACCTGTTTGCCGCGATTGAGGTGCTTGATGAATTCCGCGATGCCGCCGTTGTACTTGAATTCAACGGTCTTGGGCTCGCCGGTTTTCGGATCCGTGGTGCGCTCGTCGGTGAGCGTGATGAGCAGGCCCTTGTTCAGGAAGGCAAGTTCACGCAGGCGTTGCGCCAGCGTATCGAAGTTATATTCGGTTACGGTGAGGATGCTCTTGTCGGGCAGGAAGTGAACTTTGGTTCCGCGCTTCTTGGTTGCGCCCGCTTTTGTCAGCTTGCTGGTCGGCTCACCCTTGGAGTAGGTCTGCTCCCAAGTGAAACCATCGCGCCAGATTTCCAGGTCAAGTTCTTCGCTGAGCGCGTTCACACAGGAAACGCCGACGCCGTGCAACCCTCCGGAAACTTTGTACGAAGATGCATCGAACTTGCCGCCGGCGTGCAGCGTGGTCATCACCACTTGCGCAGCGGGAACCTTCTCGCCATCGATATCCATGTCATCGACGGGAATGCCGCGGCCGTTATCGACCACCGTAATGGAGTTGTCGAGGTGAATTGCGACTTCGATTTTGTCGGCGTATCCGGCGAGCGCCTCGTCGACCGAATTGTCCACGACTTCATAGACTAGATGATGAAGGCCAATTTCGCCGGTCGATCCGATGTACATCGCGGGACGCTTGCGAACGGCTTCCATGCCGCCCAGCACTTTGATGGAGTCGGCGGTGTAATCGCCGTTGCTGCCGTCGGCGGGGTTGGGGCCTCCGGCTCGATTCTTGGTGTCGACGATGGCCGTGCTATCGATTTCTTTGGTCGCCATTCAGCTCCGTGGAGAAGGCCAGAATTGAGCTCTGGCCGGCGCGCATTTCCTGTGCCCTAAAATGAGGTCAAATGACTGAAATTATTAACACTTACGGGAACAGGATTAATTATGAATTATAGCATAGGTTGGCCCGCTCTTGGACCCGGAATCGAGCCGGTAAACTGCGATTCTTGTGTCATTTAGGGAGGGCTTTTGGCGGACGGAGCCTGGGTTTCGATTCACGCTGTGATTCGCTGACTCATTTGTGCGGAGCGGACGTTTCTTTCCTGCCAAAACTTAAGCCTTCGACAAGTTCGTCCACGTCGTCCTCGCTGCCGCCAATGAAGGTGAAGGAGACGACGTAGCTCTTCTCGATCATGACTAGGGTGCTCTGGCGCATGGTCAGATTGCCGAGTGGTTTGCTGAAGTCGCCGCGCACGAGTTGCATAGTTCCCACGCGAAATTCGTAAGGCTCGTGGACAACGGTTAAGCCCTTGGACTTGGTTAGCGCGGTGAGCGGACCGAAATACTGTTCGGCGGTTTGCAGCCCGGGGTAGGAAGACGCGGGTTCGGCTGCGACTACGACCGCGGAGTTCACCGAGTCTCCGGTGGCTTCGGGCGGGTGGTCGAACGTCGCCAGAAGCAGGATTGATTTCTTGGGGTCGTTGGAATCTAGGGTTGAATCCTCGCTCATCTCCCTGGTGCGATCGACCCAGCCAAAAGGGATCTTGTAGGTGAATCCGAAGGAGGGGTTGCGGTATAGGTCGCCGGAGATGGCGCCGGGATCAAGGGTTGCAGCCTTCGGGTTCGCGGAGGACTTGCTTGGCGCGGTGGGTTGCCGTTGGGCTGGCACTGTGCGGCTCAAGAGGGTGATGGCAAGGAGGCACGAGGCCACGTTCCCAGGGCATCTCATTCCTTTTATGTTATAGGACGCTGCGCGAATGAATCGTAAATTATGCGGCTACTCTTCCAAGCTTCAGACGTTTGAGGCTGCGGTTGACGATCTCGACATTAAATAGTTCGGGGTCAAAGCCCTCGGCCAACCAGTTGCGCCGATCCCGATATTCCGGGTGCTTTGGGTCGAAGATAATTTCCAGCAGTTCCTCATAACCGTAGGGCCCGCCAGAATCTTCCGGGGGGCAACTACGCGCTCCTTCAAGGCACCGGACCTGTTCGGGTTCGCCCTCTTGGATTTCTTCCACCCGTATTTCGTGCTCCCATCCATCTCCCATGTCGTAGGTGTAGATGAAGCGCGCGCCTTTGCGGGCAGCGATGTCCTGCAGCATTACGCGTTTTGCGTTGACTACTCTTTGCGCATAGTCGGCCCACTCCGACACACCTTCGCCGTACTGCTCCCGTCCTACGTTGAAAAGATAGATGTGGTAATTTCCCCAGCCCATCACTATTTGGAGAATGTTGTGCAGCTTGGCTAGGGTTACAGTTCCCGGCACGGCCAGCCGGCGCCAAATGGGCGGCTGGATTTCCAGTAGCTTGATGCTGAGTTGATAGTTTTTCACGTGTCGTTCCTTTGGGGACTTGGCTCTCAGATTTCTACAGAACTGGTTAGGCTGCTCGGCCCATCGGAATCGGCTGGGCGCAGTGAGCGCAGCGTTTGGCGTCAATGGGAATTTCACTCAGGCACTCGGGACACTTTTTCGTTGTGGGATCGGCGGGCGCTGGCGCTTTGCGCATGCGTGCGACCAGAAGATTCACTGGGGTCACGACAAAGAAATAGACGGCCGTCGCCACCAGCAGGAAGGAGACGGCGGCATTGATGAAGTCGCCGATGGCGAACATGCTGCCGTTGACGGTGAACTTGATGGCGGAAAAATCGGGCTTTCCAACAATGGCTGCAATCAACGGAGTGAGCAGATCCTTGGTGAAAGCGGATACCACCGAGGCGAATGCCGCTCCGATGACGACGCCGACGGCCATGTCGATCACGTTGCCGCGAAGAATGAACTGCTTGAATCCGCCGAGCATGACGATTCCCTCCTGTAACGGATGGCGGTAACTCTAAGGCGTCGGCACCGTGCAGGTCAAGGATGAGATGAATTCACGCGCTTCGGGGCAAGCACTGTGACACCCTTTCTCGTGCATTTGATCTCTATCCGCCGCGAGCGGCCGTCAGACTTAGAGGTCTCAGATGCGTAGGTTACAGCAAATAGGTTCTGTATATCACCCTTCAGTTCGGAGGTTATGCTGCTCACATCCTTCAATCTTTCTGGAAAAAAGGACCTGCCTCCGGTGTTTTCCGCCAGCTTTTTCAAAACGCCTGGGCCGTTCCCGTCTCCCTCTTGATTGGGATCGATCGTGTAGACGCGCGTGCCTGCGATCAAGGCCGCTTCTACCGCCTCATCGGAGCTGTGGCGGCTCTGGTTATCTCCACCATCACTAAAAACAAACATTGCGCGAAGCTCTTGCTCGGATCGACCTTTCTCCATCCGGCTCGCACATACTGTTACTGCGTCGTAGAGCGCCGTGGGCCCCGCAGGTTTAGATGCAGAAATGGCATTTGCGAGCGGCGTCGGATCGCCCGTCTCGTTGCTCTGACGGCTCTCGATATCAAACAGGGCGAGCCACCCTCGGTCTGTTCCTGTTCGCACCACCTGACGGAGGAACTCGCTAGCTACATCCTGCTGGAACTTAAACTTGAACCTCTCCGAGTTGCTGATGTCGAACAGGACGCAATAGTGCAGAGACGCTTGGTTCAGCTTGCGAACCTGCTGAACCGGCACCAACTTCCCATCCTCCTTGATCTCAATGTCCGCCGCTGTAAGTTCCACAACCGATCCGTCTTTGGCTCTTGTTGAAATAAGCAGCGTGGAACCGGAAGAAGGACTGACCGCGTCGGAAGCGGTGGAAACCGTCGAGGCCTGGGGGGCAGAAGGAGCACCCTGTGAGAAAAGGAACCCACTAAGAAGAATGATCGCGACGAAGATACGCGTCTGACACACCATTTGCGGTCCCTGAAGTGCATCTGCAAGGGCGAGCCACTCAGATTCTCATGGGCATTACGATGTAGCGATACTTGTACTCTTCGCCTTCGGCGGGGCGCATTTGTCCGGCGGATTGAGAATCCTTGAATTCGAGTTTCACATCACCGCTGCCCGTGGCCTTGAGAAAATCCAGAAGATATTGCGCGTTGAAGCCGATGGCGATCGGGTCACCGGTGTAGTCGATTTCGAGCGAGTCTTCCGATTCGCCGGTTTCGGTGGAGGAAGCGGAGAGTTTCAGTTCGCCTTTTTCCAGACGCATCTTTACGGCTCGCGAGCGCTCGTCGGCAAACTGGGCGACGCGGGAGATCGCCGCGGTCAGTTCCTCGCCGTGAACCGTGATGCTCTTGTTGTTGTCCTTGGGCAGTACGGCTTCGAAGTTGGGGAACTGGCCGGTGAGTTGGCGGGAGGTGAGAAGCCTCGGGCCGATGCGGAAAAACAGCGTGGACTCGTCCTTTGCGAACTCGATGGCCTCGGCATCGGTGGAATCGAGCAATGACTTCAGCTCGTCCATGGCTTTCTTGGGAACCAGAGTTTTCATCTCGCCGGAAACACCTTCAAACTTCTCGCCGCTGCGTTCGATGTGCGACAAGCGGTGCCCGTCGGTCGCGACCATGGTGATCGATTCCGGCTTCAGCACCATCAGCGCGCCGTTCAGCGTGTAGCGCGATTCTTCGCTGGCAATGGCGAAGCCGGTCTTGGCAATCATGGACCGCAGAACCTCGGCGGGGATCTTTACTACTCCGGCGGTGGGGAATGTTGGCAGGCTGGGAAAGTTCGACCGCGCCATGCCCACCATTTTGGTATTCGAACGGCCGCAGCGGATGCTGACCCAGTGATTTTCCAGCAGCTTGATGGTAATGTCGGCGTCGGGCAGCAGCTTCACGTAGTCGTGCAACTTGCGCGCGGGAATCGTGCAGGCGCCTTCTTTCTTCACCTTGGCTACGCACGACGTACGCAAGCTAAGATCCAGATCGGTGGCGGTGAGCGAAAGCTTGTCGCCGGCGGCTTCAAATAAATAATTCGACAGGATGGGGATGGTGGTCTTGCGCTCGACCACGCCTTGAGTCGCCGTGAGCTCTCGCAAGAGTTCGAACTTGCTGACCGTAATCTCCATGGTGGTGGTTCCCGCGGCGGATGCTATCGCTTCTACCGGCATAACCTGAAGTCCCCCGGCCAAGTGGCGCTACGTGAATACATCCCTTATATCAAAACAAAAACAGCAGTAACAGGAAGAAGGAGAAAAAAATGAAATTCCAGCCCAACCCCTGGCTCATCCGCCCAACTGCTCGGTCAATTTATTAAGCAAGCGGTTCAAATCCTTGTCCGTCTTGCGTACGGCGTCGATTTTCTCGACCGAGTGCAACACGGTGGTATGGTGCTTACCGCCAAACTGGCGTCCAATCTCGGGCAGGGAGGCTTCGGTCAGATGCTTGGCCAAGTACATGGCGATCTGCCGGGGATAAACAATCGCGCGCGAGTTGTTCTTTGCTTTGATCTCGACCAACCGCAATCCAAACTGCTCGGCAACCGATTTCTGGATCGACTCAATGGTAACCTTCCGGGCCTGAGAGTCGATGAAATTCTTAAGCACCTGCTGGGTGTACGGCAGGGTGATCTCGGCGCCGATCAGCGAAGAGTGCGCCACTAGCCGGATGAGCGCGCCCTCCAACTCGCGGACGTTCGAGCGGATGTTGGATGCGATGTACAGAGCTACGTCGGTAGGAAGCGTGACCTTTTCCTGTTCCGACTTTTTCTGCAGGATGGCCACCTTGGTCTCCAAATCGGGAGGCTGGATATCGGCGATCAGGCCCCACTCGAAACGGCTGCGTAGGCGGTCTTCGATCTCGGCCAATTCCTTCGGCGAGCGATCGCTGGCAATCACGATCTGCTTCATGGACTCGTGCAGTGCGTTGAAGGTGTGGAAGAACTCCTCCTGCGTGCGCTCTTTCTGAGCCAGGAACTGGATGTCGTCCACCAGCAGCACGTCGACGTTGCGGAACTTGTCGCGGAAGCTGGTCATCTTGTCGTAGCGCAGCGAGTTGATCATTTCGTTGGTGAACTTCTCGCTGGATACGTAGCAGATGGCCAATTGCGGTTGCCGCTTGCTCACCTCGTGGCCAATCGCCTGCATGAGGTGGGTCTTGCCCATCCCGACGCCGCCATAGAGGAAGAGCGGGTTGTACGCCTTCGAGGGACGTTCGGCAACCGCCTGACAGGCGGCGTGGGCGAACTGATTTCCGCTACCGATGACGAATGCGTCGAAGGTGTACCGCGGGTTGAGTTGTGCCGCTCCGTCCCAGTCGAAGCGTGCCTGCGACGGGTGAGTAGCAGGAGCCGGGTAGGCAGAAAGTCCTCCGTTGTGGCGGACGGGCGTCTCGGCGGGATCGTCTGCCGGCGGAACGAACTTTACTTCCCGATACTCGAGGCCAAGATTGTCGAGCGCCTCCTGGATCAGGTCGGCATACTTGTCGCCTACCTGGCAGAACTCAACCTTGGGCACCCACACGAAAAGCGTACCTCCGCTGGAGTGACTGTAGCGGGTGGGCTTCAACCAGGTGTCGTAGGAATGCCGGTTGATCTTTTTTTCCAGCGCGTCAAGGATGCGCAACCAAGGATTGGGAGCAAGAGTTGAAGTTGAAACCGACATAAGAAATTCTTAGATGGTGCTGCCGCCCTAAGCGAGCGGTCTGAAATCAAATGATTGCCGTAAGAAAGCGCCCATTTTCCAGCCCAACAAGCCCCGTACGGAGAACCGGTTTGCTGGAGTGAGAAAAATTTTCAATGAGCAGGAACGGTCCGCATACTAGCACAAAAAAATTGTCTTTGTGGAAATCTCGACAAAGATTTTCTTTGACTTCCACAATTCAAAACGCGAAAAAAAAAGTCTGTCAAGTAGCGACTTTATAACTGCCGCGGGCGTGGTGCAGGAATTGACGAACCTGAATCGTTCGACAATCGCGCGAAGATGAACCTTGGCTGGCGAACCGACGCTCTGGCCCAACGGTCGCACTGACGCCGGTTTGCCCGTCTGCCTTGGCTCATTTATACTTCTCATTCGCCCTACAGCTATTATTGCACCGACTAACTGAATCAGGAGCAGCTAAGTTTCATGCCCAAGCGCACATTCCAACCTAACCGACGTCACCGCTCGAAGACGCACGGATTTCGTACCCGGATGAAGACCAAGAGCGGCCAAGCGGTGATCTCGCGGCGGCGCGCCAAGGGACGCAAGCGGGTGTCGGTGAAGCCCGGCTTCCGTGAGTAGTCGTTTTCCTTTTCCGGAATTGGTGGCAATTCCGCAACCTGAGTTTGGATCGTGAATGGTGAGAGCGGTCTCGCTCCGAACGGTGGTCTCAACCTGCCCAGCCCCGACAAGCGGGCCAGATTCACGGGCAGCATGCGCCTGCTCCGGCACGCCGACTTCGAGCGGGTATACAAAAAGGGCCGCCGCCATTTTGCCGCCCATATGACGGTGTTTTATCTGCAGCGGGAACAAGGCGAAGGGCTCCGCATCGGATTCACCGTGGGGAGGGTGTTGGGCGGGGCGGTCGAGCGCAATCGCATGAAACGGCGATTGCGAGAGTCGGTTCGTTTGCGTTGGCCGGAAGTTCGTGTTCCGGTGGATGTGGTTATCAATCCCAAGAAGTCAGTGCTTAAACTTGAGTTTGGCGAGTTAGGAAGCGAGATCGGCCGGGCTTTTGAAGTAATTCAAAAGTCCCTGGAGAAACGGACCGTGTAATCTCAGTTGTTGTCATCCCGAGCGATGCGAGGGATCTAGGCTCTTCGCGGTGTCGGCGAAAACCTAGATTCCTCGTCGCTTTGCTCCTCGGAATGACAGAATGGGTTTGGATGAAGCAGATTCCCAAAACCGTCGTGCTGATCTTGCTCCGAGGATACAAGTGGGCTTTGTCCCCGCTGTTCTTGCCAGCGTGCCGGTACGTGCCATCTTGCTCCGAGTACGCCATGGAAGCAATAGATCGCCACGGAGTAGCACGGGGCAGCCTGATGGCGATCTGGCGAGTGTTGCGATGTCACCCCTTGGCGAAGGGTGGACTCGATCCCGTGGTCAAGCCACAAATGGTGGAGTCGAATAGTCCCCGCGGGCTAGTTCATTGTGATCGCAAAACCGAGCTTTGTAGTCATTGAGAAAGTATTAATTTGGCAGAATTCAAAAATCCTCAGCAAGAACCAGGGATGGAGCGCCGGTTGCTCCTTGTCTTCGCCTTAACCTTTCTGGTCATCGTGCTGTTCCAGCCGATCCTCAAGAAGTATTTTCCGCAGACGCCGGCGCCCGCTCCCGCGCCGCAAAATCAGGGCCAGACTCAGGCAGTCCAGCCGGCTGCTCCGATCAACCAAGCCCCGGTGGCGCAACCGGCAGTTCTGGTGCTCAATGCTGGGGCGACCAAGCAAGCGACTTCCGAATCAGAAACTGTGGTTGAGAACGATCTATACCGCATCACGTTCACCAACCGCGGGGCGCAGGTCAAATCCTGGATACTAAAGAAATTTACCGACGACAAAGAACAACCGCTGGATTTGGTCAACAACCTCGCGGCGGAAAAGTACGGGTACCCGCTCTCCCTGTCGACTTACGACGAGAGCCAACGCAACAAACTGAATTCGGCGATGTACGTCGTGGCATCCGATCGGCCTATGACAGTCACGCACCTCGGCTCGGCCCGAGTGCAGGCCCCGGCCCAGATCACGTTCGAATACGCCGACGGCGATGTCGCTGTCCGCAAAAGCTTCGGCTTCGACCACACCTACGTAGTGCACGTCGAAACCTCCGTTGCGTCGAAGGGAAGTCAAGTCGCGGCTTACCCCGCGTGGCCGGCAGGCTTCGGAGACGAAACCTCTGTCTCCACTTACCACACCAGTCAAATTGAATACCAGTACAACAACACCACGGAGCGGCTAGCCATAAAGAAAGTCAGCGGCGGCAACACGCTCCACATGCCGTTCAACTGGGCGGGCGTGACCGATCAGTACTTCGCTGCGGTTTTCCTCCCGGATGATTCGCAGAACTCCGCTTTGGTCACGCTCCGAAACTCGCTTAATGTTCCCAAGAATCCGAAAAACCCGAACCCGCAGGATACGGCTCCGGCGGAGGTGCTGGGCGCGGCTGCCGGTAACCCCAGAGGCCCGACCATCGCACGGATGTACGTCGGGCCTAAAGCGCTGGCGACGTTGGAATCCGTGCCGGTGCCGACCATCGTTGGTGCGGACCAAGATCTGCGCGCCCTGATTAACTTTGGCTTTTGGGGTGTGATTGCGCGCCCGCTCTTCCTCTGGCTCCGGTGGACATACGACTTCGTCCACAACTGGGGCTGGGCGATTTGCTTACAAACCTTGATCATCAATCTGGCGCTGATGCCGCTGCGTATTTCGAGCATGAAATCGGCGTTGAAGATGCAGAAGATTCAGCCGCAGATGAACTCGATCAAGGAGAAATACAAGAAGTACGGCATGCGCGATCCGCGGCGTCAGGAAATGAACACGGAAATCGGCGAACTGATGAAACGGGAAGGCGTAAGCCCGGTAGGGGGCTGTTTGCCACTGGTCATCCAGATGCCGTTTCTATTCGCGTACTACGGTATGCTAGGCTCGGCTCTTGATCTTCGGCATGCCCCCTGGTTGTGGATCCACGATCTCTCGTCGGCGGATCCCTTACATATACTGCCAATCGGAATCTTCATCACTATGCTGCTCATGCAGCGCATGACGCCGCAAGCGGGAATGGATCCATCCCAGCAGAAAATGATGAACGTCATGATGCCGGTGATGATGGGGTTCCTCAGTTGGAATTTTGCCTCCGGCTTGTGTCTCTACTGGTCGGAGGGTAATTTAATCGCCATCGCCCAACAGGCCATCATGAATCGCACCAGCCTGGGCCGCGAAATGCGCGAGATGGCGGCGAAAAGAGCAAGGAAGAAAGAGAAAGAGAAATAGCTTCTAGCCTCTAGCTTCTGGCTTAGGTTCAAGGCCGAAGGTCAGAGGTGGCAGCTAGAAGCCAGAAGCTAGAAGCTTATGCCCATTCCTGACAAAATCGCAGCCGCGAAAAAAATCGACGCACTCCTGCGCGGGGTCGTGACCCACGGCGGACTCCACCTTAAGTACCGCATCACCGTGGATCCGCCACTTCCGGAAGAGCGCGATTGGGAGAGGCCGGAGATTCTGGTCGAGCTTTCGGGACCCGATTCCCCTTTGGTTCTGGAGCGCGGCGGCGAACTGCTGCGTGCCATCGAAACCCTGGCGATTGAGATGCTTCGTCTGCCCGGCAATGAGCACGAGAAGGTCTGTTTCGACTGCATGAATCAGCGTGCCATGCGGCTGGAAGAACTTCGGTTGGCCGCGGGTGTAGCAGCGGAAAGAGTCCGCAAGACGAATATGCCCTACGAATTCGCACCCATGTCCTCGCGCGAGCGTCGCATCGTGCACCTGGCGCTGCGCGATCATGCCGACCTGCACACCGAGAGCCAGGGAGAAGGCGGCCGTCGTTGTTTGGTGGTGTACCCGAAAAACTACAAGCCCGCAAGCAAGCCCGAGCGGAAGACGGTTCCGTAGCTCAAATCTACAACGGTGGGGGCGATCACCAAGGCGGCTTCCAATTCAGCGGTCTAATCTGATTGAAGTTAAAAGCATCAAGCCCGAGGTTTGTGAGGTATTGCGACAGCGGGAAATCAACCGTTACGATTAGACATTTCGTCTCGGCGAGATGAGCAATGGCTGCGTCGGTCAAACCGAAACGCACAAATTCGTTTCTTGCTACCGCTTGCGGGCTTGGGACGTACTCCTCCTTGAGGAACTCAAGATTGCGTGCAAACTCGGCGAAATAACTCCCTTTGAGGTTCGAGGGAAGGCTGTTTGAGAGGTTGCTTACCTCGGTCAGAATATTTGGCGTAGTTAGAAGACTCTTGAATCAACCCAACATCCGTAACAGCGTGTCGAAATCCTCGACGGTGAATGTGTTAAGTCTCTTGAAGGTGCCGATCTGTTCACGTCGAAATTTCCCTACGAAAAGCAAGAGCAGGAGATTTGCGTCAAGCAATGCCGTCCCTTGCTTGTGCCGTTGCAGAAGGTGCTCAAGATGCTGATTTACGAAAACGGCTTACCCCGCTTCGACAGGTACTCTCATCTTCATCGCCTCGGGCTCGCCTGTCGCGGCATTGATTTTTATAACTTTGTACGCCCGAGCCGGTGGTTGCAACATTGCCCCTAGCAGCCCAGCCCCTGCCATCCTCGTAAAGCCGAGCGTGACAAACCAGAATTTACCGTCCTCCGACAGTTCGACTTCCTCAAGTTCCAAATCCGCGTACTGGTATTCAATCAATTCGTGGAAGTATTGGGTCGCGATTGCGACGGCTTTCTTGACGTCAATGCCAGGCACTTCTGCCCCCTTAGACAACAAGGCATCGTACCGCCTCAGTTGTGTGCAGTGCAAGACCACGAATTGCGCGCACCCGCTACAATCTTCCGGTGAACCTGGACGACACCATTGTCGCCATCGCTACCCCGCCTGGCCGCGGCGGTATCGGCGTCATCCGCCTCGCGGGTGCGGACGCAAAGAAGGTCGCGCTACCGATGTTGCGGCTGAAACATGACCTCGATCCTGGACGCGCCGTGTTCGGAGAATTGGTCGAACCCGCTAATACTTGTGTGGGGACGGGTCTTGGACCCGTCCAGGCCGAGCAAAGCTCGGCAGGCCGCATCGACGAAGTTGTGGTCACCTATTTCGCCAAGCCTCACTCCTACACCACTGACGACATCGTCGAAATCTCAGCCCACGGATCGCCCGTGGTTCTGCGACACATCGTCGAGCTCGCCATGGCTCGCGGCGCGCGCCTGGCCGAGCCTGGCGAGTTCACCATGCGCGCCTTCCTCAATGGGCGAATCGATCTCACCCAGGCGGAAGCTGTCCGTGATCTCATCGACTCGCAAACTCTTTACCAGGCCAGGATTGCGGCTCAGCAACTTGAAGGTGCGCTCTCGCGCCGTCTGCAGCCGATCAAGCAGAAACTGGTTGAGCTGATTGCAACCCTGGAAGCCGGGATCGACTTCGCCGAAGACGACATCTCCGTTCTCCCCGCGGATCAGATTCTTCAGCGCATCGCCGCTGTCCGCGCTCCGCTTGAAGAACTCGCCGCCTCGTTCGCTTACGGAAAGATCGTTCACCAAGGTCTGACACTTGCCATCGTGGGCCGGCCCAACGTCGGCAAATCGAGCTTGTTCAACCGCCTGGTGGAGCGCGAGCGCGCCATCGTCACCGCGACCCCCGGCACCACTCGTGATTTGGTCAGCGAAACCGTCGCCATCGGCGGGATACCAGTCAAACTGGTCGACACCGCCGGTATTCGCCGCGCCCTCGATGAGGCAGAAAGCATCGGCATCCGAAAATCCATGGAAGCTCTCGCCGACGCGGATCTCGTCCTCATCGTGCTCGATTCTTCTCAGCCGCTCGCGGATGATGACAAGGCACTGTTGGACCAAGTAGCAGGACGGCCAGGGATTGCGGTGGCCAACAAAGCCGACTTGCCCGGCGAGAAGTGGTCAGCACCTGGCGCTGAGGTGCCGACCATTCGGACTTCCGCAACCACTGGAGAAGGAATTCCCGAGCTACGAAAAGAGATTCTGCGTCACGTCGGGGGCGAAGCTGGTACCCAAGCCGAAACGGGGTTCCTCACCAACCTTCGCCATCAGGAACGGGTCCGAGAGTCAATCGCGGCGCTGGCCGCTGCGAGCGCAGCAGTCGGCAATAAAGTCCCCCACGAAATGCTTTTGCTCGATCTCTACAACGCCTTGCGGCCTCTCGACGAGATCACGGGAGCAACCACCACTGACGATATTCTAAATCTGATCTTCAGCACGTTCTGCATTGGGAAGTAATCGTATGTTCTAGGTTCCTGACCTAGCGACGGAACGCGGAATCATTGTGCATCGCCGTGTATTGCGCATTGGTTTTGACGGAGAGCACCTGAATCTTGTTCTTGTCCGAGTCAACGTAGCACTTAATTGCAACCAGGCGCCCTTCGCGGCCTTTCAGGGCGTCGGGGTTGTTGATGAGCCATTCGGTGTCGATGTCGGTGATGAAGCGTTTGCCATCGTCGCTGACTTGGCCCGATACGGTGAGTGCCTTGGTGGACGCCACCCACGTCTGAGGATGGTCTTGGTTGGTGCGGTCGGGTTTGCCATGCTCCTGAGCCAGAGCTAAGCTCGACGTCAACACAACCACAGCCAGAGAAATCGCCATCGGCCTTGTCATTGAACCCTCCTTAAAGGGAAACACCCCACGAAAGCATTCTATGGAAAAGCCGCCCCGGATCAAATTCAAAATTCTTATGGGACGCATTCAAAAACAGCGGGGGATGATGCGACGCTCAAGTGGGTGGCAGTGCGGGAAGACGCGAGTCTGCATGGCTAGGGGACGGTCTAACGGGGATTCAGTTTCCGTGGCTGTCGTCGCGAACTCCGAGCTCTCTGCCATTTCTGCTGTAAACAACTCAGAGATTTCAACCCTATCTCCGATAGCGAGAAATAGACTTGAAGATCAGAGCACCGAAAGAAATTCCTTCCACGGGGTTGCAATCAGCGTTTCCGTTGTCGAGTGCCCATAGGCGCGGATGATCATTGCGGCCTTCTCAATCTGTTTTGGATCATCTGCTTCTACGAAGTCGACGACATCGAAACGCCCCAGAGTTGCGAAGCTGCCCTTCCAGTTAAGTTCCGGACAGTGCCTCTTGATCTTTGCCGATACCGTGGCAGCCAAGTCCTTAAAGTTTTTGGGGTCCTCGAATGCCTCGGGCGAGAAGCGACTCAGAATGATATAGGTAGGCACAGAACACCTCCTTCACTGCGCAACTTGACCTGGTGGAACTCCCTGAGATCATTCTTGGTCTCTATATATATCCTACTCTCCTCCGAGCAACGTTGTAGACTGATGCACGGAGAAACTCCCTTATCTCGTTTGCGGATACTGAGGGTTGGGCGCGTTGTGTTCTTGCACTGCAAACAGCAGTTGTCCGATCTTGAGATGCCAGCGGAGGAAAAAGCGCACCGCAGCTTGATAAAGAGTGTCAGTCGGAGGCCCAATGTCTCAAATACGCAAAGACGTCTTTACTGGCCGCTGGGTGATCATGGCGGAGACCACGACGGTACAGCCAGCGGATTTTAACTTCAAGAGACTGGTCAGGGAGACAAAGTTCTGCCCATTCTGCGAAACCAATGAAGCCTCCACGCCACCGGAGGTCTTTGCCATCCGCAGCCCGGGTTCGTTCCCGAACGGGCCGGGTTGGTCGGTGCGCGTGGTCCCCAACTCCGCTCCACGATTACGGATCGAAGGCGAATTGGTACCGCGGGCCGACGGCTTCCACGATCTGATGAACGGTGTGGGCGCACACGAGATCATCGCCGAGACACCTCGCCACGACCGCAGCCTCCACGAACTTGAAATCCACAAAATCTCTGACGTAATCCGGGCCTACGTAGCGCGCATGGTTGATCTGGAGCGCGACAAGCGTGTCCGCTACGTGCTGATCTTCAAGAACCACGGTGAGGGAGCCGGGGCGCACACGATTAGCCATTCGATCTCGCAGCTCGTCGCCCTGCCGGTAACCCCGCGCGCAGTTAAGACGAAACTCATGATCGCGCGCGATTATTTCGCTGCGAAGGAAAGATGCATCTACTGCGACGTGCTGCAACAGGAGATAAAGGGACGAAAGCGAGTGATCGCGGAGAATGCGGACTTTCTGGCGATTGCTCCCTTCGCTTCACGCTTTCCCTTCGAGATGGCAATATTTCCCAAATCGCACAACAGCGCGTTCAGCCGCATCAGCCCAGGGCAAGTTGAGAGTCTGGCCCGGATCCTGCGCGATGTTTTGGGCAAGTTGGACAACACTGTGGGCGGGCCGCCCTACAATTTATCGCTCCAGGACAGACCATTCCTGCGACCAGCCGCCCCAGGGTCCTGGAACACGATCGAAGATGACTTTCACTGGCATATGGAGATCCTGCCGCAGATTGTCCGGGTTACCGGATTCGAGTGGGCGTCCGGGTTTTTCTATAACCCGGTCCCGCCGGAAACTGCCGCACGATGCCTTTCGCCGGTGGTAGACGCTTGACCGCCCTGCCGTCAGCCGGGTCTCGCTCGTACTTTTGTTGGTGAGCGGACGATGGCCGAGCCAGCCCTAAAGAACTATAGTGTTTAACGTGGAGAAGCAGAATTGCGCGTCTCCTCTGCCCCACGAATAGTTCGCTTTCCAGGAGATGCTTATGACAGTTGCCGATGTTCAGCAGCGTGATGGGCTGAAGGCGTTTCTGGCTGCGCGCGAGTTCCTGCTCACGCAGCGAGAAGACTACGAGACCACTTACCGCGATTTCCGCTGGCCTCAGCTTAATAAGTTCAACTGGGCGCTCGACTACTTCGATACTTTTGCGCGTGGCAATCACAAGCCGGCGCTGTGGATCGTGGACGAAAACGGTCCCGAGGTAAAACTGAGTTTCGCGGAGATGTCACGGCGCTCCAACCAGGTTGCGAACTTTTTGCGTCAACACGGAGTTCGGCGCGGGGACCGCCTGATCGTCCAACTTCCCAACCTGGTGGCGATTTGGGAAATCATGCTTGCCGCTCTGAAACTTGGCGCCATCGTGATCCCCGCAGCGACTCTGCTCACCGTCGCCGATTTGCGCGATCGCCTCGATCGCGGCAAAGCCCGCCACGTGATCACTCTTTCGGGCCTGACCGAAAAATTTGCCAGCCTCACGGGCGATTACACTCGCATCCTGGTCGGAGGAACTGAAGCGGGCTGGATCCCCTACGCCCAAGCCTACGAACAAAGCCCCGACTTCACTCCCGACGGCGAGACCAACGCGACCGATCCTTTCATGTTGTATTTCACGTCGGGCACGACCGCTCTGCCCAAGCTGGTGCTGCACACTCACCAAAGCTATCCCGTCGGCCACCTCGCCACCATGTACTGGATTGGCATCCGGCCCGACGATGTCCACCTGAACATCAGCACTCCGGGATGGGCCAAGCACGCCTGGAGCAGCTTCTTCGCCCCGTGGAACGCAGGCGCCACCATCTTCGTGCACAACTACGAGCGCTTCAGCGCCAAGCGTACTCTCGAGGTCGTTGCCCGCTGCGGCGTTACCTCGATGTGCGCGCCGCCAACCGTTTGGCGTCTATTCATCCTTGAAGATTTGAAATCGTTCCCGGTGAAGCTTAAAGAGCTGGCCAGTGCCGGCGAACCGCTGAACCCGGAAGTGATCGAGCAAGTGCGCGCAGCTTGGAACATCACTATCCGCGACGGTTTCGGCCAAACCGAAAACGTTCTCCTGCTGGGCAATTTTCCCGGACAGACCGTAAAGCCCGGCGCCGTGGGCAAGCCCTCGCCCGGACACCGCGTCGTTCTGCTCGATTCCGAAGGCCGCGAGTCCGACGATGGCGAGATCGCGGTCAAGTGCGATCCCAAGCCCATCAGTCTGATGGACGGCTACACCGACGACGAAGAGCGCACCGCAAGATGCTTTGCCGGAGGCTACTACCGCACTGGTGACGTCGCTCACCGCGATGCCGACGGCTACTTCACCTACATCGGCCGCGCTGACGACGTCTTCAAGAGTTCCGACTATCGCCTCAGCCCCTTCGAACTGGAGAGCGCCCTGATCGAGCATGCCTGTGTTGCCGAAGCCGCGGTTGTGCCCAGCCCCGACGCCATCCGCTGGAATGTGCCCAAGGCATTCATCACCTTGAAACCGGGCGTTCAGCCCTCGGCGGATTTGGCCCGCGAGATTTTCAAGTTCACCCGCGCGCGTCTCGGCCCGTACAAGCGCATCCGCCGCATCGAATTCTCCGAACTGCCCAAGACCATCTCCGGCAAGATTCGCCGCGTGCAGTTACGTGGAATCGAATCGCAACCCGGCAAAGGCCGCCGCCCCAGCGAGTACTGGGAAGAGGACTTCCCCGAGATAAAGGAAGCGGCAAGCTAAACCGGAACCGTGTAGAGGACACTCGTGTCCGCTGCCGTTGACCTAGGCTCGTGTGGTGGCGGGCGACTCGCCCGACGCTGTCCGCAGGTCGAGTTCAAACTACTACAACCCACCGCAGCGAGAGCATCAAACAATACCGTCGTGCGCCATCGCCGTTACTGACCACCAGCCATTTTGGGACTTTACGCGATTTTTTCATTTGACGTGACGTGCCGGGAAAGCCATACTTCGCACCTAGTAAAGACGTGGGAGGTAGGAATCATGAAACGGGCAGCGATCGGAATCGGTGTAGCGCTGCTGATCCTCGCGGCGACGGCGAGGTTGGTTCCCGGACGGGCGCAGGATGCCAGCCAGCCGCTGAAAGCAGCAGCGAGCAGTAGCGACCAAGCAGCAACCAAAAACTGGGCCGCGGGTAACCCACTAAAGATTGCCCTGCTGAAGTGGTATCAAGCCAACACGACCACCGGCTTTAACGTTGGCGGCAGTAACGGCAACCCGTATGGGATAGCCTTCGACGGGGCGAACATCTGGACCGCGAACAACGGCAACGCCTCCGTGAGCAAGGTGCGGGCCAGCGACGGCGAAGTCCTGGGGACTTTCAAAGTGGGCAGCGGGCCGATTGGCGTGGTGTTTGACGGAGCCAACGTCTGGGTCACGAACGAATCCGGCAACACGGTGAGCAAGCTGCGGGCCAGCGACGGTAAAGTTCTGGGCACCTTCACGGTCGGAAACTCACCCTTCTGGCCGGCTTTTGATGGTGAGAACATCTGGGTGCCGAACTTCGTAGATGGTACGGTGACCAAGCTGCGGGCCAGTGACGGCAAGGTTTTGGGCACGTTCGGTGCGCACGGGGCGACTGCGGCGGCCTTCGATGGGGAGAACGTTTGGGTGACCAACTACGGGTTCGCGACGGTCACTAAGCTGCGTCGGGATGGAAAGGTCCTTGACGCCTACGCAGTGGGTCACAACCCGATTGGAGTGGCCTTCGATGGAGCGAGCATCTGGGTGGCGAATAACGCCGACGGGACGGTTAGCAAGCTCCGCGCCAGCGACGGCAAGGCACTGGGCACGTTTAACGCTGTTGGTTCGCCTTACGGTGTAGCCTTCGACGGCACCAATATCTGGGTCGCGACCGAAATCTTGCTGGTGGAGCTACGTGGAAGTGACGGAAAGACTCTCGGCGAGTTCAACGGTGGCGGCGGTTCCACCGGCGTAGCCTTCGACGGCGCCGATATCTGGGTGGCGCTGGGCTTTCCAGCCAACGATATTAACCTTCAGAAGTTTTAACTGAAAATAGAAAATAAAGAGGAATCTGCTCCTCAAATCGGAAATTGCAAGAGAGGAGATGAAACTACATGAGGAGAATGGCGGCGGTTGGAATCCTTTGCTGGTTGTTAGCGAACGCGGGTTTAACGCGGTTGAACGGCCAGGTCAGCGTGACCACCTGGCACAACGACATTGGGCGCACGGGACAGAACACACAGGAAACCGTTTTGACGCCAGGAGATGTTGATCAGCACCAAGTGGGTACGGTGACCACGGAAACTTTTGGCCTGCTCTGCCGGTTCACTTCAGTTACCGGCCAGATCTATGCGCAACCGCTGGTGGTCAGTAACAGCGATGGGAGCATGACCGTGTATGTCGCTACGATGCAGGATTATGTCTATTCCTTCCAGATTCCAAACAATTGGAACGGCGTCTGCTCGGGGATTACGCCTAACTCGGCGAATCTCCTCGCCTCGGAGCCGGGCGAATACCCGGCCGATTGCTGCTACATAGGCAAGGGCCATGGAACCGTCGCCTGCTCGCAAGGGTCTCACGCCACGCCCTTCTACCCGACCGCCGGAGTCATGGGAACGCCGGTCATCGACACCGCCTCTAAGACGCTGTACGTGGTCGCGGAGTCGCAGCTCGGGCCGAGCAGCGGCTACAACCCGGGCAATTGCGGAAGCGATTCGCCTCCAAGTGCGTGGTACCACCGCCTGCACGCCCTAGACCTGACTCTCAATGAGAAGGACGGCGGTCCGGTCATGATCCCATCGACGACGGTGGGCCAGACAACGTTCGCTTCGAAGACGGAGATCCAGCGCCCGGGCTTACTTTGGCTCAATGGATCCCAGACTTCGTCCGGAAAGGCATCCGTCTACATTGGCTTCTCGATGATGGACGGGGTAACGCCGCATCCGAGCGGATGGGTTTTCGGCTACTACGGCGATCTTAGCAACAGACGTAGCCCGATGGTTTACGCCACCACGGCTGGGAACCCGGATTCTCAGGGCTCTGGGGGCGGGATCTGGCAAGGCGGAGGGGGCCTGGCGGCAGGGCAAGAACAAAGTGGCAATCCCTACTACATTTACTTCAGCACGGCTGACGGCGCCTTCAATGGCAATCCGCAATCACAGTTCGGAAATGCGGGTGACAGTTTTCTGAAGCTAACGACGGACCTGGCAACGGTTTCCGATTTCTTCACCCCGGCAGATCAATGGTATCGCTGGAATGCCGACTGCACGCCGACGACGGGAGAGGGCAACGACATCGATTTCGGCTCCTCCGGCCCCACGGTGCTTCCCAACGGAGTGCCTTTGGGATTCCCTCCTCTCGTCCTCAAGTCCGACAAGGAAAATTACCTGTGGGTGCTGGATCGCACCAACCTCGGGCAGTTTAATGGCACTGGTTGCCAAGCCGGAGATCAGCACAGGTGCGACCCGCACTGCGGCCTCAGCCAGAACAAGACGGTCGAGCGCCCGTTCTCGCTCAGCACGAAGGGCCAGGCACGCAGCACGGCCGCCTTCTGGAGCGGAAGCGCGGGCAACGGCGATGCCGGCGAATTGTACTTTGCGGGATACAACGACCAGCTGAACAGATATCCGGTCAACAACACTTGCCCAACCGGCCAGGGTACTCCGCCGATCTGCTTTTCCGCCGCCAGCACCAATGTCGATTCAAACAGCGCAGAACCGGGCCTTGGCTTTGCGTCCACTCCCTCGATATCGTCGGACAGCGTCCCTTCCCATGGCATCGTGTGGGCCCTCAAATCGGCCGTTGCCGGCGCGACCAACCCCGGCCTATACGCCTTCGACGCGGGAACCTTGAACGCGCTTTATGACAGCAACTCATGCTTCACCAACGATCAGATCTATCCTGGCAAGTTCTCCGTGCCTACCATCGCCAATGGCTATGTGTTTGTTGGCACGTTGACCGATTTCGATATCTTCGGAGTCATCCAGCCGAGAACATGCAATTAGCTTGACGAAGCAGGGCGCGGGAGAAAGCGCTGCTTGACGATGAGTTCAAGAGCCCGAGCTTGGCTGAGACTTTGTGTCAATCTGAGACGTGAAAGCTAAGACGAGCTCAGGGGAACGTTCGTAACGTCCCACTTATCCCATTGACAAAGCGTAACTTGCTTTGCCTTGTGGACCGTTAGGATTTGGCTGCGCTCGTGCATCTGTTCTAGGCGATGCGGTCCGGGTGCCTGAGCCACGCTAACCGGCGGACTGGGGAATCCAGGCCGCATCGACGACCCCGGGAACTAGGAATGAGGCACTTTGTGTCTAAATCAGGCGCTGCGGCCGCTCCGGCGCGTGAAAGCTCGACTACCAAGCTGGCAAGATTCTTTCCCAATGCGACCCCGGTGCGCATTCCCGTGCGCCTGACTCGAGTCGCAAGTGAGAGTGGTGCATCTACCGAAAGCACGATCATTGAATTTGGCACACCCACCGAAGTACTGTTCGCCTCCACCTTGCCTCTCGAGTTTGCCGATAAACTACGGCTGCAGAATTCCGATGGCACGCTGGATACGGAAGCCTGTGTAGTAGCGGTGCAATACCACGGTGGCCGCACTGCGGTGGCCGCTCGCTTCACCAGGGAAGTTGCCAACTGGATTGTGAAACCATGACACCTACATCTCAACTGAGTGATCTTGCGGCAGAGTGGCGCGACGCGCGTCTGCTCTACCCCTTATATGCCGCGCTGGCGCGGGAGTTCGTGATCGATCTGCCGGCGCACAGCGATCTGGAAGCGGGCGTGGACGCGCCGCCACAGGAATCGGTCGAACAGACCCGGCAGTTGTTTGCCGACCTGGACGCGCGCATTCAGGTGCATCAGCTTCGCCAGTTCTTGCAGACTACGACGATAAGCAGCGATGAGGCCCTGCAGACTCTCCTGATTCATCATTTGCGCCGGACGGAACACTCCGATTCCGATCGCGATAAGATCGACTTCCTGCTGGTGCAGTTCTTTTCTCATTGCGCTCCATCACGCCTGGAAGATGCTGACGTTGATCTGGCTTATGTGGCCCAAACGCTCGAACCGGTTCTCGGCCCGATGGAGATGAATGTTCCGGAGTGGTTGAGTCCGCTGGATGAAGTCATCCAAACCGCCAATGGTTGCCGCAATCTGAATCAACTGCTGACCAGCCGCATTCTGGAAAAGGGGCGAAAGCTGAAGACTTCGTGTGGCAAGAAATACTTTCTGCCTCCAGCGATGGTCGCGTTTACCCGCTTCAGCTTTCTGATGCGGCGCATTTTCTTCCGGCTGATGCACCAGGATCTGAACGCCATTCTGGACGGCTTGCGGGAACTGGAACACCGCGGCGTGGAGACGCTCGATTGCCGCCGCGCTCAGTTTTCCGCCGAGGAACCTCTGGCGCGACTGCGCATGATCTGCCAGTCGTGGAAGGTGATGTTTCACGCCGAATATTCCTCGGGACAGCCGGTGTCCATGCTGGTTGACCTGCGCGCCGTGGTCGAGGCGTCCTTGGCCAAGCATGCGAAGAACGCGAAGAGCGCGGCCAAACCGGGTGGGGCTGCGAAAGCTCGCGGCCAGGCGGTTGGGGCTGCGGCGAAATCAGATGTGCCGGACTTCGAGGTTGCCAGCAGTTCCGCGGATTGGAGCGAGAACGCTCCCGCTGGACGGCAGGACGCGGACGATAGCAAGTCGAAGTGACAGCAAGGCTTCGGGCTTCGGGCTTCAGGCTTCGGGATTTCAGCCTTACGCCTGAAGCCTGAGGCCAGAATTCCGAGAGACCGAGAAAAGGGAACGTGGATCAACCTTCGGTATTGATTATTTCCGATGACGCGGAACTGGCGCGCGCCGTGACCGGCCGCTGGCAATCGGAGCGCACCGTTCCCGCCTTCACTTTGATGAGCAGTGATGTGTGTCTCGGGCTGGATCCGGACAGCTTCGAGCTGGCGATCGCTGGCGGCCTGCGCGCAGCAGCGCTCTCCGTGGTTTTGGAGGCCATGGAGGCGGTAGGAAAGCGTGTGTTGTTCGTCGCCGAAGATGCGCGGCTGGTGCAAACGGTTCGCGATCGCTGGCCCGGCATCGCGATCGTGCGGCAACAGGAGAACTGGCTGGATACGTTGGTGCTGGTGGCTGGGGAAATCCTGCGCCGGGTCAGCGCCGAGGCTGAGGCCCGCCACTTGGAACAGACCAATGGGCTGCTGCAGCGGCAAGCTCATCTGGGCCGCTACATGCTGGAAATGCGGCACACCTTGAACAACACCCTCACTTCCGTGCTCGGCAATTCTGAACTGCTGTTGGTGGAGCCGGGATCGCTTTCGGCTGGAGCCCGCTCCCAGATCGAAACCATTCGCAATATGTCCTTGCGTATGCACGAAATCCTGCAGCGCTTTTCCTCGCTGGAAAAGGAACTCACTGTGGTCGATCGCCAGGCGGAAAAAGAAAGTGGAGCAAAGTCACACGCCGCAGTTGCAAGTCTGTAGATGGTCTACGTTCCCGCCGGAATCTCCTTCACAACACAGGCCTCGGGACTACGCAGAAATGCGGCGGATGACCTTCGTTGGTATTTACCTGAGGGTAACTGAGTATCGTGGACGGTTTACTGTAGAGTATAGGGTATATAGCCGAAAGATGCGTCTTCCACCCAGATCTATGCCGGTAAGCCCCCGGAGATTTCCTCGAACTGTTTGGCTGTCATCGGGCAATTGTAGACAAGCCTAAGCAGCTCCCAGCGCTGATCTTGGTCAAGAGGATTGAGGGCGTTCAGAAATGACTCCTTCGCAATCGCATAGACGTACTGATAACAGCGGAACAGAGGATTGGTCGTGCGATCACGAATTTCTCTCTCTATCACATCCTCACTCGTGAACGGCAGGCGCTCCAGAGCGTATTTGAGTGCAGCGCCGGGGGATTCCTCGTTGGCTAGAATGTGGAGATTGTTCATGACAGACAGCACGTAGTAGTGGAGGTCCCTCAGGACGACGGACATCGGCTCCAGTTTGCAGTCCTCACTGGGCAGAAAATAAATGAGGCTTTCGGCTAGTCCCTCAAGCAGAAACTGATCGGGAAAATGGACGGTGAGAATCCCAAGAAATTCCGGCAACTGCTTCTCTTCGATCCTCTCATGCCAACTGACCATCTGCACCGCGTGCGCACAGTACTCATGGATGACCAGGGACTCCACGGAACCCTGGTACCAGAAGTGGCGGGGATGCACGTTGATTTGAAGCCGAATAAGATGCTCAGACAGATCTCCGGAGATCCAACTCTTCCAGTACGCATCCTCGGACGCAAACTCGACCGAGATTCTGTAATCGTTGAGCCGTGCCTCAACGTGGCGGAGAAGCTGAGGGACCCAAATGGAACGAAACACGTCAAACTGCTGGGGAAGATCGTCCTTGATCCGGAAGACTGATTGGAAGCGCTTAAACTCGTCTCTCTGAAACGTGAGGCCGAAAGACTTCTTTAACCGGTTTACCGCTATCTCCTTTCTCTCCGAAATCTCCTCTTCGCTAAAAAAACGAGGGTTCAAAGCGAGGGTGCTTCGAATATAAGAGCGAAAATCGAGTACTTCACCCAACAGAACACGAAGGTAAGTGATGGACGCGGTGAGCCGTCGCCTGACGAGATCATGAACTGGTGAGCTATCATCCTCCAGCGTGTCACGCATGGCTTCGAGCTCCCGAAGCACATCTTGACGGCTCCGAATTTGCTCGAAATCCCTCTTGGGGGCCAGATCAAAATCAATAATCGGTTTTCCGGAGTGGGTTTGCTCTAACACGTCCCAAGCTCGATAAAGGGCCACCAGCCGCCGATCTAGTTCTGACTGCAAGAGATCGGTAGTCTTCCTCTGCTCCATGCGGTTACTCGAATCGCCAGCGAAGCACATAGAGGCCGCTGGCAGGCTCAACCCGTACTTCATAAGTGTACAACGGCTTACCTTTGCCGTTCTCACTTAAGCCTGGTCCGGTAAGAGTCAGCGGTCGCAATCCCTCCTCGCTGACCGCAAAGAACGACTTATCCACCGGGTCGCGACGAGAAAATGTTGCCTTGATGTCGAGTATTGGCACCGGCCACCGGAAATGGTTCACCGGAAAAACGAAATAATCCTCGTTCAGCGGCACTGCCCGCGGCAGACAGAATCCCCATGAGATTCCGGCTCTTCTGCCGCTCGCAACTACCGGACCATTAAAGCGAATTCTGATCCGGAATTTGTGTGGAGGTTCTTCAGGCTCGGCGAGCATCGCGGCGTCCAGCAACTTTTCATCGATGGTGACAGTTCCGTGCAAGTGCAATTCCTTCGGGTCTATAGGTGCGTCTGAAACGACCCAGCGGAGAACCTCACTTTGGTTCTGCCCCGACTCGTTAAGCAGGTCTTCCTCGACGCTTACCCGTGCGTCAGGCTGCTCAACGAACAACTGTCGACGTATCTCGAGCGGTTTGAAAGCCTTTTCCATGAGTTCGGGATCCACGTTGCGCAGCCGGTCCAAACTCTCAGCGAAGAGTACCTTTTCATTTTTGGGCTTCTCGACGCGAGCCACGGGTGCGGCTGCCGGAGTGGTAGCAGCGGCAGAGATGGGTGCCGGTGCTGCGAACGGATTCTTCTGCTGGATGAACTGAGAAGCAGCAACGTAGCCGGAGTTGTAAAGCGAGTCCTTTTCGGCTTGGGTTAGCGAAAAATTCGTCGTGGCGATGCTGCCCGTCGGAATATGCACGGTCCGATCGGCCCCCAACACCCGTTCATCCTTTTTGTCGTGGGCGTCCAACATGGTCGAGAGCAAGGAAGAAAGGTAAGCGGGAAACGAGTTGGGTGGCTCCGGAACCTTTCCACCTGCATCCGACACCAACTTGAATCCGAATGTGGGAAGCTTCGAGTTCGCGAATGCCCACACCGGGTAATTGCTTAGCAGCCCGCCGTCAACCACGAGGGACTCACCCCACTTGTAGGCATGAAAAAACAGCGGAATGCCACTAGACATGCGAACCGCTTCCGCGATGGCAACGCTCGGATTCTCCACCTTATTGAAGACAAGTATTTCCTTACTCGTGAGGTTGGAGGCAATGACCACAAGTTCACGCTTGGCATCCCTGAAGTTTGTTACACCCTTCTTTCGTAACAGATCGTAGACCCATGCGTAGAGCCTGCGGCCGCGATAGAGCCCGAAGTTGTGCCACAGGCCGAACCACTTGGGCCACGAAGCATCCAAGAAATCAGAGAAGCTGGTCTTCGTCAACAGATCCTTCATGTCGTCCGAACTGTAGCCTGCGGCGTAGAGAGCAGCGACGACGGAACCGGCGGACGTCCCCGCCACGCCCACTGCGTTGACCCCCGCCTCCTCAAATTTTTTCAGGGCGCCCACTAGTGCAATTCCCTTGACGCCTCCGCCCTCGAATACAAGGTTTATGTCCATGCGTTCAGCCTCCTTGAAGCCGAATATGGCTGGATACCACTTGGTTGTAGATGAGCTTCCGGTGTTTCGGACGGCAACCAGTACCTCACAGTTCGCCCCGGGGACCACTTGGCAGCGGAGAGGGGGCGACGCGCGCCCCCTGCGAAGCCAGTTTGTCCCGATTCGCAAATGCGCCACGTATGGATAGAACTAAGACACCAACCACGCGGTCGCACGCTGTAGCGCAACAGCTATCGGCCGTCGCTGACTGTAATTACCCTGAATCAGCTCTTGGCCCAGGCTTTGAAATATTTCTTTCCTATTTCCATCGAATTCGTCCGTATTGGGGCTTCTTGGAGCGAAGCCATCTGGGGTTTCCCCTTTTGTGGAGCGCTTTTCGGGGCATTATTGTCGGACCTCCTCTCACACAAGAACACCTCTGGCGAGGAAATGCGTATGGCTGAAGTGCACAGCCCAGGGGAAGTGAGGCAGATTGTGTTACAAAACCCACCTGGAAGTCAAGTGTTAGGAGCCTTCTTCGGGCTGACAAAACAGCAGATCCCCCGTCTCGACTCGCGACGACAACACGTGAAATTTCGCAACGAGCTCTTAGCCCTCGCTTTTCCCCTCAAGCGTGCCGCTTGCGCGATTTGGATTTTGGGGACCTGGACTCGGGAATCTTGGCTTCTTTGGGCTCCTTGCGTTTCTCGTCGGTATCGACCGAGAACAGCATGAAGTGGTTAAAACTGTGGCGCCGGAAATAGCGGTGCTTGCGCAAGTCGAAGTAAAGCTCGGCGTTCTTGGGCAGCCAGAGTTCGGTTTTGCTCTTGGGGAACCGGACCGGAGCATACTCCACAGTCTGATGCTCGCTACGCAACTGAATTTCCTTGATCGGATCCGTCAAATCCGACTCCAGGCGAACGATCTGGAAGGTGTCCGCGGAGATCCAGGCTCGTCCTTTCAGGCTGACCGGGTACTCTCTGCCGTTGACGATGTAGCCTTGAATGCGGTGCGGCTTGGCCTCCCGTTGCGAAAAATGGACCAGCCAGGTGGCTTTCTGATTCCAGGTGCCCAGACCTTCGCAGCTCATTTCGAAATCGTCGCGCATGTCGGGGTGGAAGATAAATGCCAGAGTCGGCAAACCACGAGTGGCGATCTGGTCGGGGAAGGCTTCCGCGTCAGAGCGCCCACTGCGATACTCTTCGACCTTGAAACTGCCGGGCTTCGGCTCTGCGATCGACGCAACGTAGTCGAACCTGATGGTGGTGTGCTTCTTGGGAATCCCCGCCTGGTCAATCTCTTCATGGTATACGTCTTCCACAGCGTCGAACTTGGCCAAATCGTCCACCAGTTCCTTGACCCGCTCACCCGATTGCTCAATTACTTTCTCGATTGGGCAGAAGACCCCAGAAGCCACCTGGGGCTTGGCGTCATCCACGCCAGGAGGGCCCCAGTTCTTCACTAGCAGTTCGGGGTCGGTGGCGGCGACGATCGGGACGGCTCCCGTGGCGAGGGATTGAGTTGTGCTGGCTTCATCCGGACCTTGGGACTGCCGTTTTTCGAGATCGGCGACTAACTCGTGAACCTGTGACGCATGCGGATCGGTTGGCGCCGCCTTCAAGAATGTGTCCAGTGCCTGAATCGCCTCGGGGTAGCGCTTCAGGCCGGCCAGCGCCTGGCCCAGAATCAGCTGAGCGGCATTCGCCCCACCCTTTCCTCGTTCAATGGCAAGGCGCGCTTGCACATTTGCCTTCTCGAAGTCATTCTGCCGCAGATAGGCGGTGGCAAGAAGGTAATGTGCCATCCACAATTCCGGCTCGGCCGCGACCGCCTGTTCCAGTGGGGCCTGAGCAGCGGCAGCGTCGTTGCGCTGGAGTTGCACTCGTCCCAGCAAGGTGAGCGCCTGAACATTGTGCGGCGCCAGCCTGGAGGCGGTGGCGAGATAAGCCTGCGCCCGTTCCATGTCCTTTTTCTCAAAATACAAGAAGCCCAACAGGAAATTCACTTCTGAGTTGGAAGGTTCAGCGTTGTAAGCAGCGTCGAGTTTCTTCTGCGCTTCCTCCAGCTTCGAGGACTTGAGCGCGGCCAAGCCATGCAGCATGTTCCGGCGCACTTTGGTGGGCATATCTTTGGCATTTACCGTGCCCAGATCGACCGCAGAGGGATCTTTCTTTAGGGCGACCTCCATATGGTTCAAGACAATCATGCCGCTTATCGCGACGTCCTGATGCGAAGTCAAATAGCCGAGAGCGCTTACCGCTACGTCATACAGGCCCGTCTGCAAGTCGCCGACCATGACCGTGGAGTCTTCCTCGGTGACCCGAGCCTGAATCTGTCCGCTAGTCTTGTTGGTGATTTGCACCACCGCTTGACGATCGAGGGGCTTGTCCTTCTCATCCCGCACAGCGAGTTTGATGATGGTACCAGTGCTCGCTGGTAGTCCTTCAATGCCGGAGATTGGGTTGGGGACCGGGTTTGGAGTCACGCCGCCGCGCTGCGCGGAAGCGTTGGCTCCGAGCAGCATTGACATCAACCCCATGGCAATTGCTTTGAAAAGTCGTGGATTCATAGAACCTCGCAAAACGGTGTCAGGGCAAGCGCAGACAGTCTCTCACTGCTGGTTCCACAGGTCAATCCTCTAGATTCGTTTGGGCAGATGGGTGTGAAGAGCCCGGCTTCCGTTAGGCTGTAACAATAACAGCGGGCTCTTATCTGTTGAGTGACGTGTCACCGAAATCTTGTCAATACCCGGAAAGCGCCCAAATCCTTCCAACCCAATGAAACCATTCCAAATATAAATCTCAAAAGTTGGCGGGTTCACCCCCTCAAAAATGCTAACCTGAATATAGAGTCAATAAAGGCGTGGCCCACCGGCCGCGCCTTTTCTATTTGGGACAAATGGGGACAAAGTGAAAACATCCGGTATGGACATCCGCAACCACAAAAAGCGAGGCCAGTGGGCCGAGCTTCGTTTCATGACCAAAGCCGCCGAACTCGGCTTCCAACTAGCCAAGCCCTGGGGAGACACCGCCCAATACGACGTAGTCCTCGATCTCGGCGGACGCTTCATCAGCGTCCAAGTCAAATCCACTTTCTTCCAGGCCAGCAACCTGAAGCCCGGCAACTTCGTAGCCAGCCTGCTCCACGTCAACGGCCCCAATCACCGTTACGAGCAATCCGACTTCGACTATTTAGCCGTCTACTGCATTCCCAAAGACATCTGGTACATCATCCCGTCCGCGGTAGCCTCCCGCAAACACGCCATCCGGGTCTGCCCCGGCGACAAACAAAACCAGTGGGAGCACTATCGCGAAGCCTGGTACCTACTCCACGACCGAGCCCCCGCCCCGCTCCAAAAACCAGGCCGCTTCGACCTCTACGCCATCATCGAAGACTACGTCCCCCCACCCAAAATAAGAAAGCAAAGAGAAAGATAAGAGTGCCCCACCCCGTCGTCGCTCTCTCTAAAGAATTGTGATCCCGAACGAAGTGAGGGATCTGCTTTTGTCCTTCTCACTAAACATTGTCATTCCGAGCGAAGCGAGGAATCTGCATTGTCCTTCTCATTAAACGTTGTCATTCCGAGCGAAGCGAGGAATCTGCTTCTAGCCGCGAACCACCCATCCCGCCGGGAGGAGCGACGGCAAGGTGGAGAAGTCGAATTCGCGCATAAAAGGTTTTGGGAGGGCCCGGCTTCAGCCGGGCCATTACGATCCCGATGATCACCGGGCTTTAGCCCCTGGGGGACGCGTTAGTTCCCGTGATCGCGCGGCAGCGGAACCTGGTCCTACTTCGCACCGGCCATCTTGGACTTGGCGGCGTGCCCCTTCAATTCGACTACGATCACATCCATCGCAGTGTCGCTGCTATTCTCCGGTAGGTGTGTGACGGCGGCCTCGTATTGTGCATCGCCTGCTTTGACGTTAAAGGTTTGTGTTTTCCCGTCCGGAAACGTGAACTGCCCCTTGCCATCAGTGAGGAATACGGCGGCCGTGGCGGGATGGCTGTGCATAACCGACTTCTCGTGGGGACCATAGTGCGCCTTGAGAATTCGCACCTGATCGTTTTCCGTGATGACCGTGTAATGCTTGGGATCAACCTTGACCGCATCTTGAGCCGAGACGACGCCCCCGAGACCGAGACACACCAACACCACACTACACAACCGTAGCTGCATTCGCATGTTGTGCTCCTTGTATAGTTTTGGTTGAGAAACCGCCTAACCTTACGCTCGGAGCACCGCAATGTCAACCAGACCACACGGGGTGGCCCATCCTAACGGCGTGCTTTTCGACGTTAGGGTGAGGCGGTTGATTGCGATTTCGTCTTGCCAGTTTCAGCGAATGAATGGCAGTGATCGAGAAAGCGAAGCCTTTCTCCGCCGGCGGGCTGCGGTTGCAGCTGCGGCCCCTAACCCCATGAAACCATTCACAATATACGCGAAGAAACTTGTGAAATACTCCCTACAAGATGCTATGCTGTAAGTGAAGCAGAAACAAGGCGTGGCCTCACCGCCGCGCCTTTTCTATTTGGAAACAAAAGGGACCCAGTGAAAACTTCCGGCATGGACATCCGCAACCACAAAAAGCGAGGCCAGTGGGCCGAGCTTCGTTTCATGGCCAAAGCCGCCGAGCTAGGCTTCCAGATAGCCGAGCCTCGCGGCGACACCGCCCAATACGACGTAGTCCTCGATCTCGGCGGACGCTTCATCAGCGTCCAGGTCAAATCCACTTTCTTCCAGGCCAGCAACCTGAAGCCCGGAAACTTCGTAGCCAGCCTGTTCCACATCAACGGCCCCAACCACCGCTACGAACCATCCGACTTCGACTACTTAGCCGTCTACTGCATTCCCAAAGATATCTGGTACATCATCCCGTCCGCGCAAGCCGCCCGCAAACACGCCATCCGCGTCTGCCCTGGGGACAAACTCAACCAATGGGAGCAGTACCGCGAAGCCTGGCACCTCCTCCAAGACCGCGCCCCAGCCCCACTCCAAAAGAAGGACCGCTTCGACCTCTACGCCATAATTGAAGACTACGTCCCCCCACCCAAAATAAGAAGATGAAACAAAAAAGTGCCCCACCCCGCCATAACAAATAACTCTGTCATCCCGACCGAAGCGAAGCGCAGTGGAGGGACCTTGTGTTTTGCGGGATCGCGCATGGATTGAGGTGCCATCAACTCTCGATCTTGGGAAGGGCCCAGCTTCAGCCGGGCCGCAAGAATCCCGATAAGCCAGGCCCGAACCCTGGGGGAGCTACGCCAAATGGAAACGAGTGCAGCAGAAATAGCTCCCGACCCTAGGGCTCGACTGTTGGGGCGTTCCGCGCCACGGGCGAAGATGTGCACTGCGCTGGTTTAGAAAATCCAAAGAAACCACGACTTCGCCGCATGGTAAAAAGGTATTTCATGCGTAAACCGACATTTGTACGGTTAGCGTTGCATTAAACAACAACGTTATCTGTAACCTATATAGCGCTATGGTGCGACACATGCAATCGTCATTTAAATCAGAGGACGTAATGTTGAATGTACAACCGGCAGGGACCGGCAACGTTGGGAACGGCGGTTCTGGCGGCCGTGGCCCGGTCTTACCATGGGGCAAGGCTCGGACGACCAGGGACAATCGGCACCCCTGGAGAAAAGGTCCATAAAGAAGAGGGAGCGTAGCGTGCGATAGCCATGATCTTCGCAGTAAGGGCCACTCCGGGAGCCGACGATGGCTCCCGACCCTAGGGCTCGACTGTTGGGGCGTTCCGCGCCACGGGCGAAGATGTGCACTGCGCTGGTTTAGAAAATCCAAAGAAACCACGACTTCGCCGCATGGTAAAAAGGTATTTCATGCGTAA